>OFGR01000065.1_pt1 | contig 95818 bp, 66 predicted proteins | sample 1521811 | NCBI WGS metagenome assembly OFGR01 (sample SAMEA3504098, study PRJEB24116) | mouse gut metagenome | biome: mouse gut; feature: mouse-associated habitat; material: faeces | place: Denmark | collected 2011 | reverse complement strand
TTATTTTTGCTTTTTGAACAGTTTTTCGTTATAATGTGAAAAAAATTATATATGGAAAAGCGTGAATAATATTTAGTTTTTTCTGAGTTTGGATTTATATTAATCTGATGATTAAGTGAGAAGATTTAAAATTTTAGATAAAAATTCTTTAATGTATGATATGATCGACTTTTAATTGTTGAATGTAAATTTATAAATATACATTTAATTTAATAAGATTGCAATTAAAAGGAAAACTGTTTTGGAAATAGATAAATATAAAGGATTTATTGAACATGATGCTTGCGATAGATAGAAAAGGCAGAATTGTATTTTGGGGCAGAACGTGTTAAAATGAAAAAGCGAGATAGAAATGCAAATGTATCGGCATGAAAAAGAAAAGGGAAAAACTATGAACTATATACTTATTTTTGATGTAATTATGGCGGCTGTTGGCATTTATTTTGGCATAGCGGCAATACAGATGAAACGTTCCGGGGAAATCAGCAACTTGATTGCCAGTCAGGAAGAAATAAAGAGATGTAAACACAAAGAGGCTTTCGTTCAAAACGTATCGCCTAAGCTGCTGATTTTTGCTGGGATTGCCATTGCGCTGGGCATAGCCAGTTTTGTCAATGATTTGCGCTGCAACAATGGAACCGCATATTATGCGCTAAGAGCGGTTTTTTTATTGAATTGTTCGTTTCTTATAGCGCAAATTCGAAAAGAAAGAAGGGGCTGTTTTTAAAACGGCATAAAAAAGGACTGTTGCTCTATGCGACAGTCCTTTTCGTTAATCCGTTTATCTGTCCGACATAGGAAGATATTCCTTGTGTTCGTCTACAAATTTATATGCGGGACGCATAATTTTCCCGCTGTAAGACAATTCTTCAATCCTATGCGCGCTCCAGCCTGAAATTCTTGCAATCGCAAAAATCGGCGTATAAAGCTCCAATGGAAGATTTAGCATAGAATATGCAAATCCGCTGTAAAAATCGACATTCGGGCTGACGCCTTTATAAATTTTGCGTTCCTCCGCTATGATTTTTGGCGCTAATTGTTCCACCATCGTATAGAGCGCAAATTCTTTGTCCATTCCTTTTTCTTTCGAAAGCCGCTCCACAAAAGAGTGGAAGATAACGGCGCGTGGATCGGACAGGGAATAAACGGCATGTCCCATGCCATAAATCAGACCTGCATTGTCAAACGCCTTTTTGTTTAAAAGCGCGCGCAGATAATTTCCAACTTCTTCTTCGTCTGTCCAGTCATGTAATTTTGCTTTCATGTCCTCAAACATCTGCACGACCTTGATATTCGCCCCTCCGTGTTTTGGCCCTTTCAAAGAACCTAAAGATGCTGCGATGACCGAATAAGTGTCTGTCGCGGAAGAAGACACTAAATGCGTCGTGAATGTAGAGTTGTTTCCGCCGCCGTGTTCCATATGGAGAATCAGCGCAATGTCAAGCAGTTTCGCTTCTAAGGCGGAAAATTTGGAATCCGGCCTTAAAATATGTAAGATATTTTCAGCCGTAGAGTATTCCGCTTTCGGCTGGTGGATAAACAGGCTCATGCCGTCATGGTAATGTTTAAATGCCTGATATCCATAAACTGACAGCAATGGAAACAGGCTGATAAGCTGTAAACACTGCCGTAGGACATTTGGCAGTGAAATGTCGTCTGCCGTATCATCATACGAATACAAAGTTAAAACGCTTCTGGCCAGTGTATTCATCATATCTTTGCTGGGGGCTTTCATAATAATATCCCTGACAAAACTAGTCGGCAATGTGCGGTACTCACTGAGTAACGCTGTAAACTCATCTAGCTGCTGCTTTGTGGGAAGTTTCCCAAATAAAAGCAGGTATGTGCTTTCTTCAAAGCCAAAATGGCTTTTGTCTTCAAGCCCCATTACAATATCTTTGACATTATATCCCCGATAATAAAGATTGCCGTCGGTGGGAACGGGATTCCCGTTTTCAATTTTCGTGGCGCAGACGTCGGATATTTGGGTCAGACCGACAAGTACGCCTTTTCCGTTTACATCACGAAGACCTCTTTTTACGTCATATTCTGAATATAATTCTGGACGAATCGTAGCTGTTTCTTCACAAAGTTTGGAAAGTTTTAATATTTCAGGCGTGATTTCGCTGTATGAATTTGAATACATATTAGACCTCCCTTCTATCTATTCTGACATCATACCATATAATCCCAGACAGAAACAAGGAAATTGAAAAGGATTTTAAAGAAATTTAAAAAAATTAACACTTCGTTTATAAAATATGATATAGTTTTTTTAAAATGAATAGGAGGCGGTTTGTATGTCAGATTCCATGGTTTTATCTGAAAAAGAAGCATTTTCCCATATCGACCATACGGCATTAAAAGCGGATACGGCTTGGGAGGAAATTGAGACATTGTGCAAAGAAGCGCTGCATTACCATATGGCGTCCGTTTGCATTCCGGCGTGCTATGTCAAACGGGCGGGGGAAAATTTTCCGGGATTAAACATCTGTACGGTCATTGGTTTTCCACTGGGGCATAACAGCGTAGATGCGAAACTGACAGAAGCGGTAACGGCAGTGAAAGACGGCGCATCTGAAATTGATATGGTCATTAATCTTTGTGACGTGAAAAATAAAAATTATAAAAAAGCAGAACGGGAAATTGTCTTGGTAAAGGAAGCGGTTGGGGACGCCATTTTAAAAGTGATTATTGAGACCTGCTATTTAAGCCGTGAAGAAAAAATAGAAATGTGCAAAGCGGTGACGGCGGCAAATGCGGATTTTATCAAAACTTCGACAGGCTTTGGACCGGCAGGCGCGGCGTTAGAAGATATTTACCTGATGAAAGAGCATATCGGGCCAAATGTAAAAATAAAAGCAGCCGGCGGAATCAGAACCAAAGAGGAGCTGTTTGCCTATCTGGATGCCGGATCTGAAAGAATCGGGACAAGTTCTGCAATCTCCATTCTTACTTCCGCCGCAAAAAGCCAGCTTTAGAAAAACCGCATAAAAATATAGAATATAAAACTAGTTTTGGAAAGGAAACTTATTTATGAATGTTTTAAATGTGGAAGGTTTAATTGAAGCGGCTTTTCTTGCAAAAAAACAGTCCTATGCCCCATATTCTAACTATCATGTGGGCGCGGCGCTGTTGGATTCCGATGGAGAAATTTACGGAGGTTGCAATATAGAAAATGCGGCATATTCCCCGACGAACTGCGCCGAGCGGACGGCGTTTTTTAAGGCGGTTTCTGAAGGGAAAAGAGAGTTTGCGGCGATTGCCATTGTGGGGGATAACGGGGAGCGTCCCGCCCCTTGCGGCGTCTGCCGGCAGGTGATGTCGGAGTTTTGCGATGCGGGACAATTTAAAATTATACTTGCCCGCTCAAAAACAGAGTATGAAATTTATACATTAGAGGAGCTTTTGCCCCAATCTTTTTCCATGAAACAGTTCTAAAATCTATAAAGAAAATCTATAAAAAAGAAACGTTTTCCTAAAAATAAAATTTTTGTAAAAAACATTGCGAAAAAAAAAACAATAGTGTATATTTGTATGTGATAAGTTTTTAGGACATATATCTATCTTAAGGAGGAAAAATCATGGCAACAAAAGCTTACTATCCGATTGAGGAGATTGGCGCTGGAAAAGTTGGCTTTTCCAAAACACGTTCCATTATTGAAGGGGCTTTCTACGGCAATAACGTAGTGAAAGTTAGTACATTAAGGGAAGCATATGAGCTGGCAAAAAATTCACCGGGGACGATTGTGACGGATATGCCGGTATATAGAGGCGAAGAATTTGGGCTGGACAAAGATGCAAAAGTCCTTTTGTTTAACGATGGGGCCGTAACCGGACGTTATGCCGCAGCGCGCAGGATTAAAGGCGAGCCGGGCGTAGACGCAGCCAAACTGGATAAAGTGGCTATGGACGCAGTTTATGAATCCCGTTGGAAGACATTGTACCATGCAGAAGTATTTGTTGGGTTAGATCCTGAATTTATGGTAAAAGCGCACCTTCTGATTCCGGAAGGAGAAGAAAACATCATGTACAACTGGATGTTAAACTTCCAGTATATGTCAGATGAATATGTAAAAATGTACAAAAATTCCAAAGCAGTGGGCGAAGGAAAAGAGCCGGATATTTATATTTTCTCAGATCCGCAGTGGACTCCTCAGGAACGTCCGGACGTTGACTTTAGCTGCTTAAGCGATCCTTTGACCCTGTGCTATTTTGATACGGCAGAGAACTGCGCTTGTATCCTTGGCATGAGATATTTTGGAGAGCATAAGAAAGGCACGCTGACGATGGCATGGGCGATTGCAAACAGAAACGGATACGCTTCCTGCCATGGTGGACAGAAAGAGTATACATTACCGGACGGAAAGAAATATGTGGCTTCCGTATTTGGCCTTTCAGGTTCTGGAAAATCAACTTTAACGCACGCAAAACACGGCGGCAAATATCCGATTACCGTATTGCATGACGATGCATTCATTATTAATTCAGACACATGTTCTTCGATTGCGTTAGAGCCGACATATTTTGACAAGACGGCGGATTACCCGACAGGATGCGCAGACAATCAATACTTATTGTCCGCTCAGAACTGCTCTGCCACAATAGATTCCGAAGGAAAGATCCAGTTAGTGACGGAAGACATCAGAAACGGCAACGGACGCGCAATTAAATCTAAATTATGGTCTCCGAACCGTGTAGATAAGATTGACGCTCCGGTAAATGCTATTTTCTGGATTATGAAAGACCCGACCATTCCTCCGGTAGTAAAATTAAAAGGTTCTGCATTAGCATCCGTTATGGGAGCTACGCTTGCGACAAAGACTTCCACTGCAGAGCGTGTAGCGGCAGGGACAGACTTAAATGCGCTCCGCATCGTTCCTTACGCAAATCCATTCAGGACATATCCACTGGTAAATGACTATGAGAAATTTAAGAAATTAGTGGAAGAAAAGAATGTAGACTGCTACATTGTAAATACAGGCGATTTCATGGGCGCAAAAGTAAAACCGGCAGATACGCTTGGAATCCTTGAGACGATTGTAGAAGGAAAAGCAAACTTCGAAGCTTGGGGACCGTTTGAAGACATTGAGATTATGTATGACTGGTCAGGCAAAACAGGCGATTTCAAACCGGACTTAGGCGACAAAGAATATGTAGCCGCATTAAAGAATGCGATGGAAAACCGCGTAAAAGCAGTAGAAGATTTTGCGACAAAGAAAGACGGTTATGATAAACTTCCAGATGAAGCTTTAGCTGCATTAAAGAAAATTGTAGATGAAGCGGCTTCAATTTAATGAAAGCCGGCGTAAAATAAGGAAAATTTTACAAAATAAGGGAGCCTTGCATGAGGTTCCCTTATTTTTTTGCGTATTTTCCATTGAAAAATGTGGAATAGTAAGGTATAATTTTAACGTAAACATGAAGTGAAAATGAAATTCCTGAGATGTTCGATACCCTGCTATTTTGAACCTACAATATTTTTTCGGGTTCCCTATATTGCTGATTGGATGTCAGGCCGTCATTAAGCAGCGGAAGGCAGAAGAAAAGTTGCGGTTACCCACCTAGCTTTGGCTAGGACTCAAAATTGCAGGAAACGGCATTTCGGGTTTTTCAAAAGAAAAAAATACAAAGGTACAAAAGCGTTTAAAGCACAAAAGACTTTATCATACAAAAGATTGGGAAAATGTACAAATGAACGTGGAGATTACAAAAGATAAGTCATAAAAACACAAAAGATAACATACAAATGAAAGAAGCTGCTATTTTTGCAGCTTCTTTTCCTTATAACTTCTTTGTTTATGGAAAAAGCGTGAAGGGAGTGCGTCATGAAAGGCAAAATTAAATTATATATAGCGGTAATTGGTCTGGTTGGGATATGTTGTTTAGTTTTGTATCAGGGCATTGGAACAAAACAGGAGGAATCATATGAATATTCCGATGACTATGTTCAGGTGAAAGAGCTTCCTGCCATGCTGGATTTTTACTATTTTACAAAGGAAGAATGGGAAGAAAAGATAAAAGAAGAAGACTTTGGAGCTATTGTTACTCCTGAGGCTGTCGCTTGGATTTTAAAGCAGACCGGGAGTGAAAAATATATTACATATGATGCAAAAGCAAAGAAACGCATTAGCAGGGAAGAATGGAATCAGATTTACGAGCAGTTGTTGGACTTGCTTGACGAAGAACATACTGTACAGATTGCCGACGAAGTGATATTGAAAACAGATGCGGAAACGATCTATGGTTCTTCTAAAACATACCAGTGTAAACTCGATCAGATGAAAATAGAGCCTATGACAACAATGGGGTTTTATGTAAAAGAAGACGTCATTATTGGAATACGGAGCATGAAAAGCAAATCCGTCACGCTTTCAAATGTTTATGTCAAAGAGGCGGGCGGCGGCAAGTTAGAGTTTTTGTCGAAAGGAGAGTCTTATACGATTGAACTTGAAATTCAGGAGCCGGAAAAAACAGGGGGCCATGTCTGCGATCTTCTTTGGGAAGACGGTTCTTTAGTAAAAGTTCAGGTGAAAGAAGACACGATTCAGGGAAATCTGATTGCAGTAGACGACGCCACAATCGAAATCGAAGGTTATGGGCAGCTTAAGCGTTCCCAAAATCTTCCTGTCTATAAAACATATGGCTCAATCGAAGAAAAAGACCTTTCCAATATCGTGATTGCAAATATGAAAGTGGAATATGTCGTGGCAAAAGATCAGGTAGAGGCCATACTTTTAGTGGAGCCTGCGCAAATGAGCAGGATCCGCGCGCTTTTGCTGGCGGAGGACGGCAGTTCCTACCGCAGTGAAGTTTTCCTTGGCGCAAACTGCGCATATCAGGCAGTAAAAAGAGAAGAAACGCAAGATTTGCCTCCGGAAGCCGTTTTAAAAGCAAGTGAATGGTTTGCAAACGAAGGGGAGAACAGTATTAGGGTGCAGCCCTTAGAAGAAGATGGGTTATTGTTTTTATGTGATGAAAAGGGAGCGAAAATTTCAAACGGATACCAAGGCGTTTTAGAATTGCGCCGTTATCCCGAAGGATTTGCCGTTGTAAGCGAATTGCCGATCGAACAATATCTTTGCGCGGTCGTGCCGAGCGAAATGCCGGTCACTTATGCGCCGGAAGCGTTAAAAGCGCAAGCGGTCTGCGCGAGAAGCTATGCCTATATCCAGCTTCAGAATGGCGATTACGCAGCATTTGGCGCGCACGTAGACGATACGACAAATTATCAGGTTTATAATAAACAGGAGAGAAACGACGTGACGACGGCGGCGGTGCTCGATACGGCGGGAACCGTTTTAAAATACAATGGGGAAATTGCGGAAGCTTATTATTTTTCCACTTCCGCAGGCGTCACGGGAAATGGCGATGCGTGGAATCTGACGGCCGATCCAAAATTTGGCTATTTGAATGGGACGTTGATGAAAGAAGGCGGCGGAAGCATGGATTTGTCTTCCGAAGAAGCGTTCCGCAAATTTATAGCGGAACCGGATGCGGCGGCATATGAGAAGGAGTATCCGTTTTTTCGCTGGACGGCGGTTGGGGATTATACGCAGCCTGTGGTTTGGGAGCGGATTGCGGAGATTTTAAATGCCCGTAAAAACCGGACCCCAAAGGATATTGTTTATTCGGATAAACAGGGAAATCCGGTGGAAACGCTTCAGGATTTCGGGGCGCTTTTGCAGATTCGCGTGACAAAGCGGGGGATAAGCGGCGTAGCGCTACAATTACAGTTAGAATATGAACAGGGAATCGTCACTGTAGGCAACGAATACAATATCCGCGCCCTGCTTGGCGCCGGAATAACGGAACTGACGCTTTTAGACGGCAGTAAACGTAAATCTGCCCTTTTGCCAAGCGCATATGCCGTTGTCGTTCCATTGGAAAACGGCGCATACCAGATTTCCGGCGGAGGTTACGGTCATGGGATTGGCATGAGCCAAAATGGGGCGCAGGCAATGGCGTTGAGTGGGAAAAATTACGAGGAAATCCTAAAATTTTCGTTTCAAAACATTGAATTGGGAAATGGAGATGCGACATGATTTTTAAATGGATCAGATCGGTGGCTTGTTTTGCGGATAAATGTAAAAAAGACAATATAGGGGCATTTGCCGCGCAGTCAGCGTTTTTTCTTCTGCTGTCTTTGATTCCGTTTTTAATGGTATTTAGTTCGCTTTTACAGTATACAGTTGTGTCGGAAGCGACGCTGTTAAAATATGTCAACAGCCTTGCGCCAGAATATATTGCGCCGTTTGTGGTATCCATTATCCATGAAGTGTACCATAAATCTGTCGGTATCGTCTCCGTAACGGCAGCTGCCGCCATATGGTCTGCGGCAAAAGGCGTACAGAGCATGGCGGAAGGCTTTAACTGCATTTATGGAGTGAAAGAGACAAGAAACTGGCTAGTGCGCCGGTTTTGGGCGGTTGTGTATACGCTTGTGTTTATGGTTTCGGTGATCGCCGCGCTTGTCTTATTAGTTTTTGGCAAAAGCATACAGGGGATATTGGTTGAGAATGTGCCGATTTTATCTCAGGCGACGCAGGTTTTTTTCCGTCTGAGGGGTCTGTTTGCGTTATTTGTGTTAAGCCTGGTGTTTACCGTCTTTTTTAAAACGCTTCCAAATGAAAAAGGGATAGAGGAATACAAATTGACCTTAAAAAACCAATTTCCGGGAGCTGTTTTGTGCGCGCTGGCATGGTATTTGGTTTCGGCGGGAATATCGGTTTATCTGGATTACTTTAATGGGTTTTCCATGTATGGGAGCTTGGCGACAATCGCGCTTGTAATGTTATGGCTGTATCTGGGCATGTATAGTATGCTGCTTTGCGCCCAGATAAATCTATTAATTGGCAAAAAAATGTTTTCGTAAAAGCGGCGGGAAGATGGCGTTGCGGAGATGGACGTAATATATGAAATAGAAAAATGCAAGGAAAATTGCACAAAAATAGGGCTGCATAATTGTATTTTTTAGATGATTGTGATATAATTGATTTGTTTAATGACGTTATGTGCGGCTGAAATCTCTTTTGAGTCCGGCAATTTGGCGTGGCAATCGGCAGATCTATAAAAATTGCAGGCATATGTTCAAAGGCGGGGGAGGTTTGAGGGCGCAATTTCAGTGGAGGGAGGATACAAAATTATGTTAGGCAGGAAATTCAAAAGGCTGGGAGCTTATATGCTTGCGTTTTGTATGGCATTTGGGGCAGTGCAGTTTCCGGCGGCAGATGTAAAAGCGGAAGAAAATATTGCCCGTTCTGCGACAGCGACAGCATCAAGCCAAGAGGCCGCTACTGTAAGGGCAGAGCTTGTAGTGGATGGTGACAAAACAAGCAGAAGTTCAAGGTGGGGTTCCGCTCTTTCAGATGGACCGGAATGGATACAGCTTGCGTGGAACGAACCAAAGACAATAAAAAATATTGTGATTTATTGGGAACGCAAAAATATTAAAAATTATAAAGTGCAGATATCAAACGATGGAAGTGATTGGACGTCAGCGCAAGAAATCTATTCGAATGAAAGTTTCCCGACAGTCAGGGATGAAATCATTGCTTTAGAGGAGGCTGTTACGGCTAAATTTATACGAGTGACGATTGGGACGATACAGGGACAGGGCGAGGACACAAGCGAGGATAATTATAAAACAGCTTCCATGTATGAAATTGAAGTTTTTTCAGGAGAGATTCCAGATAGCAGAAGTGAAGCGCAGAAAATAGCAGAAAGCATTAGAGAAGCTTCCATTTCAACTGATGGCGGCAGCCTTATAATGCCAACGGCGCCGGAAGGGGTGGAGATACGTTTTTGCGCGGATTATGAGCAGGTCATTGCTGATGATGGGACGATTTATCAACCTGTAGCGGACAAAGTGGTCAAAGGCGTTTTTGAGGTGGTTTGTCCCGTAAGTGAATCTGAAGAAAACGGTTCGAAAGCAAATTCACAGGAGTTTTCTATTACAGTTCCGGGAAAATATACAGCAGGGGAGGGCGCAAATCCAAAACCGGCTGTGATCCCTGAATTACAGGAATGGCATGGAACGTCAGGAGATTTTCTTGCAAACTCTGCCAGCAAAATTGTAGTAGGAGGGGGGAATGAGCTTTCTGAAATGGCAGGCGTTTTTGCTGAGGATTATAAAACGATTACAGGATGGGACATTCAGGTTGTTTCAGGGACAAAGGCAGACGCCAAGATGGGTGATTTTTATTTTGCTTTGTCGGCAGATCAGCCAGAACTTGGAAAAGAAGGATATACTATGAGTATTGAAGACGCAGTTTTTGTGGAAGCTGCGCAGTCAACGGGAGCGTATTGGGCAACGAGGACGATTCTTCAAATCATAAAACAGAAAAATGGCGTGATTCCAAAAGGCATCATGCGGGATTATCCGAAATATGAAGTCCGTGGATTCAGCTTTGACGTAGGACGGAAACCATTTACATTAGATGCGTTGTATGATTTTATGAAGAATATGTCATGGTACAAAATGAATAATCTTCAAATGCACTTGAGTGATAACCTGATCTTCCTTGAAGATTATCCTGACGAAGAAACGGCTATTGAAGAAGCGTATGCAGGTTTTCGTTTGGAATCTACTGTAAAAGGAAGTGAGACAGGAAAATCAGCTACAGCAGAAGACGTATATTATACAAAAGATGAATTTCGGCAGTTTGTAAAGGACAGCAGGGTAAGTGGCGTGGAAATTATACCGGAGTTTGACATGCCGGCGCATGCGCTGCCTTTTACAAAGGCATTTACGGAGATCATGTCGAAAAATACCCTTAATGGACAAAAAGGCCGTTACCGCATTGATGAGATAGACTTAACGGATATGGATAAGGCAATGGAGATTGTGGAGAGAATCTGGAACGAATATTTTGAAGGCGATGATCCGGTCTTTGATGAAGACACGATAATCCATATTGGAACAGATGAGTACCATGGGGTGGCAGGACAGGCCGGAATTGAATATTTCCGTGAATTTTCGGATAGAATGATTGAGTTTGTTCAGGAAAGCGGAAGGACAGTGCGTATGTGGGGCAGTCTTTCAAATAAATCAGGCGCGACTCCGGTTCGTTCAAAGGACGTTCAGCTAAATATTTGGAATACGGGATATGCAAATCCGAAAAATATGTACGATATGGGATTCGATTTAATTAACACATTAGAGGGGCCAAACTATATCGTGCCTGCCGCTGGATATTACAATGATTATATTAATGCAAGCAGTATCTATAATAACTGGCAGCCAAATGTGATTAACGATTTTACCGCAAATCCGGGCGATGATCAGATGTTAGGCGGTTGTTACGCAATTTGGCATGACAGCATAGATACCCGCGCAAACGGCATTTCCCAGTATGATTCTTTTGATCGTTTTTATCAGCCTCTTTCTGCTTATTGCGCAAAACTATGGGGAGAAGCGGAAGATTACAAAAATGCTTCTGGATCTAGGGATTATTCGGCATTCAAATCAGTTGCAGACGAGATGGGAACAGCTCCGGGCACTTCTGTCTTTGGAGAAGTTGCGCATACGTCTTCCACGATAGCGGATTACTCATTTGATGAGACCTTAATGAAAGATTCCAGTGTTAATGAAAATCACTTGACAAATAAGAATAATATAGAGCTGATTTCTACGGGCGAGGATACAATGGCGCTTCGTTTGATGGGCGAAAACAGTTATGTGGAAACGCCGTTGAATATGATTGGATCAAATGCAGTCTTGAAGATGAAGGTGAAGAAAGACGCGGGCGCAACAGGAGAACAAATTCTCTGTGAGTCGAAAGATGTATTTGGGATAAATGGAACGTATTCCTTTAAAGCCGCGCAAAAGATTACAGGGAATGTCGGCTTTTCAAGAGAAGGGTATGATTATTCCTTTAATTACACGCTTCCGGACAATAAGTGGGTAGAGCTTGAATTTCGCAGTGGAAAAGACTCTGTTGAGTTATATGTAGATGGGGAGTTGATTGACAATAAGCATTATAATGAAGACGGAACTCTGGCAACAACCCAAAAAGGCCAAAGCACAGTAGTGATTTCAAGTAATAATAATCCTGATATCCGTTATTTCAACCATGAGGAAATAGAACTAAGTGAAAAACTTGCCAAAGAAGGAATTACGAAAGTGGCGACCAGCATGATTCCTCTAGGGCGAATTGGAAGCAATACGAAAAGTTTTAAAGGACAGATCGAGTATGTGAAAGTAACAGATGCGAAAACGGAAATACAGGACGGAAGCGATAAAGTTGCGCAGGATAGTATGACGGCTTCGGCATGTTCCGCTGCTGGGACAGCCGGCGTAGAAGGTCCGGTAACTTTTGCGATTGACGGCAATGATAATACATATTGGCACAGTAATTATGGCAATGACCTGGAAATTACGGATGAGCACCATTGGTTTAAAGTGGTTTTGGATCAACCGCAAGAAATTTGCAAATTGACCTGTCTGCCAAGGCAGGTTGGAGTGAATGGCCGGATTACTGAGTATAGCATTGAAGTAACCAAAGAGGATAACTCTAAAGAAACAGTAGTCAGCCATGGAGAATGGGCGTCAGATGCAAGTAAAAAAACGGCTGTTTTTGAACCGGTTACAGCAAAAGAAGTAAAAATACAAATTCATGCCGCTATAGGAGATAATACAGGCGTTCATGCATCTATTGCAGAATTAAATCTGCATAAAGTATTTCAGTATACGGCAGACGAGTTGAAAACTGCATTAGCTGCATATGAAAACTATGATTCGGGCTTGTATACCGAATTGAGTTGGAATGTGTTTGCAAATGCATTAGAAGCGGCAAAGAAGATGGCAGATAAAACAGATGCTACTGCGGAAGAATATTATTCATCTTTAGAAAGAGTGCAAAATGCAGCGGAAGGTTTATGTGAAAAGACGGTTGAAAGCAGATTAAATGAGGCAATTAGAAGCGCAGAACAATTAAACGCTGCGGATTATGCCAAAAATGGATTTGATGCGCTCCAGACAGCTTTAAATACAGCGAAAAATCTTGAGGAGAGCGCAGATGACGCTCAAAAAGTAAATGCTGCAAAAGCAGTGGAAGAAGCGATGAAGGCATTGGCGGATCTTCGTGTATTGCGCGCAGCAGCGCAAGAACGGCCAAGCGATGAATTTTTAGCAGACTGTACCACAGCTAGTAAAACTGCATTTGAAAACGCTGTCACAGCAGTAAATACGGCGATTGCAAATGACGCTTTAACGAAAGAAGCGGCAGAAACGGCTCTTGAAAACTTAAACTTGGCATTGAGGGGGCTTGTAGATTTATCTGACTTAAAGGCGGCAATAAACGCAGCGGCTGATTTGGATATGTCTGATTATTCTGATGGAGTGGAAGGGTTCACTTCCGCAAAAAATGCGGCAAATACGATTTTGCAGAAAGCGGATGCGACGCAGGCGGAAGTAGACAGAGCATATGCTGATTTTTGTTCAGCGAAGGAAGCTCTTGTTTTGTCTCCATTAGCTCAGAAGAAAAAAGAACTGCGGAGTTTAATTCGTGAAAAGGAAGAACTTATTCAAGAAGAAGCGGAGACATATACAGAAGAATCCATTCAAGAGTTACAGGATGCATTGGATGCGGCAAAGACTCTTTTAGAGCAGGCTGACGTTACAATAGAACAGTTAGATGCTAAGATAGCAGAAGTTCAGGCTGTTTTGTTGGTGACAAAAGTAGAGGCGAAGAAAGAAGATCTGCAGACAGAGATCGCAGCAGCGGAGCAAAAAATTAGCAGCGGGGATTATACGGAGAGTTCAGTCGCAGAATTGCAGGAAAAAGTAGATGCTGCAAAAGAAGTTATGGAAAAGGCGGATGCAAGCTTAACTGAAGTGGAGGAGGCATTGCAGGCGCTTACCGGAGCGCAGTTAGTGACGAAAGTGGATGCAAAAAGAACGGAACTTCAAAATGCGGTAAATGCGGCAAAAGAAATCATACAGAATCGGAATGATTATACAGATAATTCTATAGAAAGCTTAGAGGCGGCAGTGGATGCGGCAGAAAAAGTTCTTGCAAAATCAGATGCAGATCTTTCGGAATTAACAAAAGCGCTGGAGGATCTGACAAAAGTGGAACCTGTGACAAAGGTTCAGGCTGCAAAGAATGAGCTGGCGAAAATGCTGCAGGCTGCAGAGGATCAAATCAGCCGACCGTCAGAATTTGATGCAGATTATTTAGATGCGTTGAAAGAAATTGTAGATAGAGTAAAACCATTATTAGAACAAGAGGATGTAACATTAGAAAGTTTAAATGAAGCGATACAGGATCTTGGAGATAAACTCGATATAAAAGAGGAAGATGCGGCGAGAGTGGAACTCAGAAATAAAATTCAGGAACTGGAAGATAAACTTCAACAGGAGAGTGAGTTGTATACGGACGAATCTGTCAAAGAACTTGAAGATGCCATAAAGACGGCAAAGGCTGTTCTTGACAAAACAGACGCATCGGCGGAAGAATTGAAAGAAGCCCTCAAAGATCTAAAGAAAGTACAGCTTGTGACAAAAGTAGATGCGAAGAAAGAGGAGCTAAGAAAAGCTATAGACAAAGCGACTTGGCTGATAGAGCATCCGGAAGGCAAAGATGATTTAGATTTGGATGCATTAAGAGAGTCGGTTGATTCTGCAATGTTACTTTTGGATAAAGAGAATGCCACGCTTGAAGAATTAGAAAGCGCTCTGTCAGATTTGGAGAGTAAGATGCAGCTTACAGAGGAAGAGCATAAACGGATAGAAATTGAAGTGTTAATTCAGGAATTAGAAAAACTTCTGCCGGAAGAAGGCGTGGAAACTGATTATACGGAAGAATCTATTGAGGCGTTAAAACAAGCTGTAGCAAGCGCAAAAGAGTGGCTCGCAAACAATAAGAACGCTACATTAAAAGAGTTGGAAGAAAAACTGGAAAGCCTGAAAGAGTTAAAACTGGTAACAAAATTAGAGGCGAAACGGATAGAACTTACAAATGCAATCGCTTCTTCTGAAGAAAAACTCAGCGATTCCGGCAAGTATACGGAAGATTCCGTAAAGAAATTAGAAACGGCAATTTTTGCAGCGAAAGAACTTCTGGAAAACGGCGAAGCGACATTGGAACAGATAGAAGCGGCTTTAGAAGCTATTTTAAAGGCAGAATTGGTGGAAAAAACGAATTCATCTGTGAAAAAGAAATACAGCGTTACGTTCCATTCTAATGGCGGCGCGCCTGTAGCGGCGAAAACGAATATACTGGAAGGGACAAAAATTTCGGAGCCGAAAACAACAAGAAAGGGCTATTTGTTTGCGGGATGGTATACGACGTCGAAACTGACAGTTAAGTTTAATTTTAACACGCCAATTAGGCAAAATTATGACTTGTGGGCGAAATGGACGCCAGAGCCAAAGAAAACCCCTTCTGCGCCTGCAGTTCCTGCGGTAAACAGAACACAGCCGTATGGCGATGTGCTTTATCAGGTGACGGCATCCCATGCGACAAATGGAACAGTAAAAGCGGTAAAACTAACGAAAAAAGGCGCAAAGAAGATTACAATTCCTTCTACAGTGGAAATTGACGGTTATAAATTTAAAGTTACGGCAATAAATGCGAAGGTATTCCAGAAGGCAAGTAAGCTTACAAGCGTTGTAATTGGAGAAAATGTAAAGAATATTGGCTCGAAAGCGTTTTTCAACTGTAAAAAGTTAAAGAATATTAAATTTATGGGAGCAAAAGCCCCGAAACTTGGTTCAAAAGCGTTTAAGGGAACTGCATCTAAGAAATGTAAAGTTGTAGTTTCAAAGAAAATGAAGAAAAGCGCATTTAAAAAGTTTAAAAAGGAACTTGTAAAGAAAGGAATCAGCAAGAAGGCAAGCATAAAACAGAAATAATTTTTTAGTTGCATTTCCGGAAATGCTATGCTATTATGTTAAAAAATGCAGGGAAGGCGATTTGTAGGTTTTTTCACACATGACAGAGAGAGGGAGACGTCGGCTGGAAGCTTCCTTATGTAAGGAATAACTGAACGTTCACGCTGGAGCAGTATAGGTGAACCTTAGGAGTAGCCTATAACGTTTTGTGCGCGTTACGCATAGAATGAGAGCCTGAGAGATTCTCAGGAATCAGGGTGGTATCGCGGAGTTCTCCGTCCCTTATCGGGATGGAGGACTCCTTTTTAATGCTTTCTTATGCTGAAATGGAAAAGGAGAAATATGATGAAGGAAAAATTGCAGAAAATCAAAGATGAAGCAATAAAAAAAATTGAATCATCGAATGATTTGGGAAAATTGAATGAAGCGAGAGTTGCGATTTTAGGCAAAAAAGGAGAATTGACGGCGATTTCGAAAAGCATGAAAGAGCTGCTTCCTCAGGATCGTCCGGCATTTGGACAGTTAATCAATGAGGCAAGAGGAGAAATTGAGCGAAAGTTAGAAGTGGCAAAAGCGGCTTTAGAAGCAAAAGAACTGGAAATGCGTTTGAAAAGGGAAGTAATAGACGTAACGCTTCCCGCCAAAAGAAATAAACTGGGCCATAGGCATCCAAATACGATTGCGTTAGAAGAAGTGGAACGCATTTTTGTGGGTATGGGATATGAAGTTGTGGAAGGGCCGGAAGTGGAACTGGATTATTATAATTTTGAAGCGCTGAATATTCCGGCGAACCATCCGGCGAAAGATGAACAGGATACGTTTTATATTAATGACGATATTCTCCTGCGCACGCAGACGTCTCCGGTTCAGGTGCGTGAGATGGAAAAAGGAAAGCTTCCAATCCGTATGATTGCGCCGGGAAGGGTATTCCGTTCTGACGAAGTGGATGCGACGCATTCCCCGTCCTTCCATCAGATTGAAGGGCTTGTGATAGACAAGCGGATTACTTTTGCGGATTTAAAAGGAACCTTGGAAGAATTTGTAAGGGAATTGTTTGGAAAAGACACCAAAGTGAAATTCCGTCCGCATCATTTTCCGTTTACGGAACCAAGCGCGGAAGTGGATATGACGTGTTTTAAATGCGGCGGCAGCGGATGCAGGTTTTGTAAAGGAAGCGGCTGGATAGAGATTTTGGGTTGTGGCATGGTGCATCCTAGGGTGCTTAAAATGAGTGGCATCGATCCGGAGGAATATTCCGGTTTTGCATTTGGCGTTGGGTTAGAGCGGATTGCGTTGTTGAAATATGAAATTGACGATATGCGTCTCCTCTATGAGAATGACGACAGATTTTTAAAACAGTTCTAATAAGGGAGGAAAAGAAAACGATGAAAACTTCATTTGCATGGATTAAAGCGCTTGTGCCGGAATTGAATGTAACGGTTCAGGAATATATGGACGCTATGACGCTTTCTGGGACGAAAACGGAAGGGGCGGAAAAATTAGACGCTGATCTGGAGCGTATTGTAGTAGGCCAGATAAAGAAGATAGAGCCGCATCCGGATGCGGATAAACTCATCGTCTGTCAAGTGGATATAGGCGGGGACGAAGAAATCCAGATTGTAACGGGCGCTCCGAATGTGGCAAAAGGGGATAAAGTCCCAGTTGTCCTAAATGGCGGCAGGGTAGCGGGAAGCCATGACGGCAGTAAAGTTTCCGGAGGGATTAAAATAAAAAAAGGGAAATTACGTGGAGTAGAGTCTAATGGCATGATGTGTTCCATTGAAGAACTGGGTTCAAGCAAAGAGATGTATCCAAACGCGCCGGAATTAGGAATCTATATTTTTGGGCCGGAAGTGGAAGTGGGAGCGGATGCAGTGGAGGTCTTAGGCCTGCATGATGCGGTAATTGAGTATGAAGTCACTTCAAACCGTGTGGACTGTTTTTCTGTGCTTGGAATTGCCAGAGAAGCGGCGGCTACGTTTCAAAAAAAATTCCAGCCGCCTGTTGTGGCTAAAACCGGAAATGGTGAAGATGCAGGCGATTATATTAAGGTTACAGTAAAAGACAGTGATTTGTGTTCCCGATATGTGGCAAGGGCGGTGAAAAACATTAAAATTGCGCCGTCTCCGGAATGGATGCAGCGCCGTCTTGCCGCGCATGGAATCCGTCCGATTAATAATCTGGTTGATATAACGAATTATGTGATGTTAGAATACGGACAGCCCATGCACGCGTATGATTTGGATACGATTGCCGGCAAAGAGATTATCGTAAGACGGGCAAAAGCAGGCGAGACATTTGTTACATTAGACGGGCAGGAACGCGCGTTAGATGATACGGTCTTAATGATTTGCGATACCGAAAAAGCCGTAGGCATTGCCGGAATTATGGGCGGTGAAAATTCCATGATTACGGATAAAGTAGAGACGATGCTATTTGAAGCGGCATGTTTTGACGGGACGAATATCCGCCTATCCAGCAAAAAAATCGGTCTGCGCACCGATGCATCCTCCATTTTTGAGAAGGGGCTTGATCCCAATAACGCCATGCTTGCCATAAACCGCGCCTGCCAGTTGGTGGAAGAATTGGGGGCTGGAGAAGTGGTAGGAGGAGCCGTGGACGTCTATCCGGTCAAAAAAGAAGGCAGGAAAATTCCGTTTGAGCCGGAAAAATATAACCGTTTGCTTGGAACGGACATTTCAAAAGAAGAAATGCTCGCTTATTTTAAACGGCTGGAGCTTTCCTATGACGAAGCGGCAAATGAGATTTGCGCGCCGTCATGGAGACAGGATTTGGAATGCGATGCGGATCTTGCAGAGGAAGTGGCGAGATTTTTTGGTTATGACAATATACCGACGACTTTGCCGACCGGAGAGGCGACGACTGGAAAACTCTCCTTTAAACTGCGCGTAGAAGAAGTGGCAAGGGAGATTGCAGAATATTGCGGATTTTCACAGGGTATGTGTTATTCTTTTGAAAGCCCGAAAGTGTTTGATAAACTGTTGATTCCGCAGGATTCCAAATTGCGGGAAGCAGTGACGATTTTAAATCCTTTGGGAGAAGATTTCAGCATTATGCGCACAATTCCCCTGAATGGGATGCTGTCATCTTTATCGACAAATTATAATAGAAGAAATAAAGACGTCCGTTTGTATGAATTAGGAAATATCTATTTGCCAAAGCAAATGCCTGTCACGGAATTGCCAGATGAACGGATGCAGTTTACGCTAGGCATGTATGGGGAAGGGGATTTTTATACATTAAAAGGCGTAGTGGAGGAGTTTTTCTCAAAAATCGGCATGACAGGCAGGATTTCTTATGATCCGGATTCGGGCAGGCCATATCTGCATCCGGGGCGGCAGGCGGATATTTCTTATGGCGGCGTAATTGTTGGGTATATTGGAGAAGCGCATCCGCTTGTGGCTGCGAATTATTCGATCAAAGACAGGGTATATGTCGCTGTGATTGATCTGCCGGAAATTGTAAAATTCGCAAGTTTTGACAGGAAATTTCAAGGCATAGCGAAATTTCCAGCTTCCGTGCGCGACATTAGCATGGTGGCGCCAAAAGACATTATGGCAGGCGCCATTGAAAAAGTATTTGAAGAAAAAGGCGGGGAATATCTGGAAAGTTATGCCTTATTCGATCTCTACGAAGGCAGCCAGATTACAAAAGGCTATAAATCCATTGCATATTCGCTGACGTTCCGCAGTAAGGAAAAAAACCTTAAAGAAGCGGACATTGTGTCTGCAATGGAGCGGATTTTAGGGGCTTTAGAAAAAATGGGGATAGAGCTAAGAAAAAGCTAAGATTTATTTTTTAGAAAAAGTTTATTTTCGTGAACTACTTGAAAAATAAAATTTAAGTGATATAATAAAAAATGTTAGTACAACTATTACAATTTATAAGAAAGGACTATGAGAAATGGTAAGAGAAAGAAAAAGTTTGTTCAGCAAAGCAGTAAGCCTTGCGCTTGCGGCAGTGATGATGGTTTCTGTAATTGGCATTTTGCCGGAGCGTGTCAGCGCGGCTACTGAGATTAAATTGAATCCTTCGGGAACGACAAATGTTGCGATTACAGATGAACAGTGTTCTACGGTTGTTCAGGATTATGCTTGGCTGACGATTAAACCAAAAGCAGACGGTTATTTACAGTTAAAGTTTTTATCCGGATCGGTTGCAGCTCCCTATTCTGTGGGAAGGGTTATGTTATATAATGCAGCTAAGAACAAGGTATTGTCTTCTGAAATGTCTTATAATACGAACTTGACGGATTCTTCCTATACTACGGAATGTTATGGGCTTAAAAAAGGCGCGACATATAGCATCCGCTTAAATACTTCGAATGGAGTGAAAATTGCGGCGACTTTCAAAAAAGTATCCGACAAGAGTGGGAAGAAAGCGTCAAAAGCAAGGAATATCGCAAAGAAAAAGGTTGCGACAGGTTTATTTTTAGCTGGAAAGTCTGAAACGGATTGTTATAAATTTAAGTTGACGAAGAACCAGAAAATTAAATTTAACTTCACGCCATATTTAACAGGCACTGCATATTTAACATTGTCAGGCCCCGGCGTGTATACCAGAACATTTACGATTGGAACCGGTTCTTGGGGCAAGAAGTATCCGGTTGTGACTACAGGATCAGTTCGGGCAGGCACTTATCATGTAAAATTGAAACCGGCTAGTAAGACTACTACAGGCTATTATAAAGTTACATGGAAATAAATAATTGATGATAACAGGCAAAAGCGGTGGGGATTTCCTGTCGGTTTTGCCTGTTTTTTTATGTCTTTATGCACAGAATGGAGTTGTTTCTATTTTACAGTTGAAACCGTTTGTTTGGAATGTTAAAATAAAAACTGACAAAGCAGGGTTTTCTTGCGCTGTGGAAGCATATTGGAATGATGGAGGGCTTAATATGAAGAATTGCAGAGGTTTTCTGGTGTTTGCGACGCTCTGTATCTTTTCACTGCTGCCGGTGACGGTTTTAGCGGCAGACACGGAATATGATTTAAACAAGAAAAAAACGGTTACAATTACAGATCGGGCAAGTTATGATGCTTCGGGGAAGTATACATGGCTGAAGTACCAGCCAAAATCAGACGGTTACTTGACGCTTCGCATATCGAATCCGAGTGGGGCGCTTGAGAATGCAAAAGGCTATCTTGCATTGTACAATTCGACGAAAGGATCGCTTTTGTCCTCAAAAACCATTTTTTACAATATGGCGAACAGTAAAAATGCTTACTGGCGTAAGTTCACGTTTGGGCTGAGGAAGGGACAGGTGTATTATATCCGTGTGAAAAGCGACAATGCTGTAAAACTGGCAAGGGAGTTTAAAAAAGTAAAGGATAAGTCCGGCTCTTTAAAGACAAACGCATATAGCTTAAAGAAAAATAAGACAAGCGTGGGATTGATTCCGGCAGGCAGTGTAAATGCGGACTGGTATAAAATTAATTTGACGAAGAAACAGAAAATCAATCTGTATTATAATGCGAAAATCAGCGGTACTGGGGGCAGTTTTCGGATCTCGGTTTATGCAGACAAACGTCTGATTGGGGTAAGGAATATTTATTATACATCTTCCCAGAGGAGAATTACGCTTTGCCAGTACAATAAAACAACCAGAAAGACAACGAGCCTTAATACGGGCGTATACTATTTGAAGATTGAGCGGGCGAATTTAACGTCCTCTGGTTATTATAAGATAAAATGGAAGTAGTGTGGGAGAGTAGGAAACATGGATCTAAAAGACTTTTATTATGATTTGCCGAAAGAACTGATTGCGCAAGATCCCTTGCCGGATCGTTCGGGTTCAAGGCTGTGCGTTTTGGATAAATCTACCGGCGGCATTACGCATCGTATCTTCTCGGAGATAACAGACTATCTCATGCCGGAAGATTGCCTTGTGATTAATAATACGAAAGTAATTCCGGCGCGTTTATATGGGAAAAAAACAGATACGCAGGCGAATATTGAGATTTTGCTGTTGAAGCGGATAGAGAAAGACATTTGGGAAACTTTGGTGAAGCCGGGAAAAAAGGCGAAAATTGGAGCTGGGATTTCATTTGGGGACGGTCTTTTGACAGGGGAAGTTGTTGATATTACAAAGGAGGGCAACCGGATTATCCGCTTTGAATATGATGGGATATTTGAGGAAATCTTGGATCAACTTGGGCAAATGCCGCTTCCGCCGTATATTTTACATGAATTAAAAGATAAAAACCGTTACCAGACTGTTTATGCTAAATATGACGGTTCCGCGGCGGCTCCTACGGCGGGTCTGCATTTTACTCCGGAACTGCTTTCCTCTATTCGCGAAAAGGGCGTGGAAATTGCAGAAGTTACGCTTCATGTAGGGCTTGGGACATTCCGTCCGGTCAAAGAAAAAGATGTGTTAAACCACCATATGCACTCGGAATTTTTTTGCATAGACGAAATGGCGGCTAAGAAGATTAACCGCGTTAAAAAGGCGGGTGGACGCATTATATCGGTAGGGACGACAAGCGCAAGGACATTAGAGGCGGCGGCAGATGAGCGTGGAAATCTGTCTGGGGCAAGCGGCTGGACAGATATTTTTATTTATCCGGGGTATCAGTTCAAAATAATAGATGGGCTGATTACGAATTTTCATTTGCCGGAATCTACGCTTTTAATGCTGGTTTCCGCATTGGCGGGGCGTGAAAATACACTTCATGCGTATGCAAAGGCAGTGGAGGAAAAATATAGGTTTTTTAGCTTTGGGGATGCGATGCTTATTGTGTAAACAGATTTAAGATTTACCATAATGCGAACATATTTTTTGGACAGTTTTTCTTGCAAACTTTTTTTAAATACCGTAATATATATATGAAACATAACACCAAAACTGGCATTAATATCCAATGCAGAAGCGGCAGTTAATGCCGGAAATCATTCATTTTGACAGGAGGCAGGGTATGTATGAGAGTAAACGGTTTGCTTTAGAGTATGAAGATTATAATGAGAATGGGAAAACGCCAGCGGATTTGTTAAAAAACATCATGGAAGATACACAGTTTCCCAGTTTGGAAGAAATTGTGATTGGGCCGTGGGGAGAATGCTGGGATGATGATGAAGACGGCTTACAAGTAATTGTAGATGGAATTGTGGAAAATAAAGATAAGTTTTCTCATATTAAAAGCTTGTTTTTTGCGGATATGGGTTATGAAGAATGCGAAGTTTCGTGGATTATACAGGCGGATTATTCTAAATTTTGGGAGGCTATGCCGCAATTAGAGAAATTAGTAATAAAAGGAAGCAGTGAATTAAACCTTGGGACAATCGCGCATGAAAATTTAAAACATTTGGAAATTATTTGCGGCGGGCTTCCAGAAAAAGTGATTTCTTCGGTGCAAAAAGCCAGTCTTCCAGCGCTTCAAAAACTTGTGTTGTATATCGGAGTGGAAGGTTATGGTTTTGATGGAGACATTGAGACGATTAAAGAATTTTTGGCAGAATCGAATTTTCCCAAACTCACCTATCTGGGGCTTACGGACAGTGAGATGCAAGACGAGATTGCAGAAGCGGCATTAGCCAGCAAATACATAAACCAGATTACAACACTGGATTTGTCCAAGGGTTCTCTGACGGATAAGGGCGGCCAGATGCTGCTTGAAAAGATTCCCCAGCTACCGAATATTAAGAATCTGGTATTAGAGTATCACTTTATGTCGGAAGAAATGATGGAGAAGTTAGAAGGGCTTTCCGGCGTCGAGGTCAATGTGGACGATCCGCAGGAAGCGGATGAATTTGACGGGGACGTCTATTATTATCCTATGTTGACAGAGTAAGCGTGATTTGATGGAAACGGAAAAACAAGAAAAAAAGACAATTTTGCTAATCGGAGACAAAACGTCAAAGCGTTCTCTTTTTTTTAGGAAAGCGGCGGAGGATTTGGGCGTTTTGCTTCGCATAGTGGATTGGAATTCTTTGACAGGGCAATTTGATTTAGATGAATTTCAGGGGGCGGCGGTAAAAATAGACCCGCCCTCTTATTCGATTGTCCAGTTATGCCAGATGAAAGAGCAGTTAGATATATATCAAAAGAAACTCCATTATTTAGAAAAAGCGGGCTGTCAGTTTTTAAATCCGCCGGAATTGATTTGCAGGCTATTAGATAAACAGGAGACAAACCGCTTTTTAAAGACACAAGGGCTTTTGGTGACAACTATGTTTCCCGAAGAAATTAAAACGGCGTTCCAGCTTGAAGAAGTTTTGCGGGAAAAACGCTGTTACAGCGCATTTGTTAAGCCGCGGTATTTTTCTGGCGCGGCGGGCGTGGCGGCGTTCCGTATGCATCCGGCGGGCAAAAGCAAAAAGCTATATACTTCCTGCCGTTTTAGGCAGGGGCGGCTTATAAATACCAAAAAACTGGTTTGTCTCGAAGATCCGGAAGAAATCCGCTGTCTTTTGGATCGTTTGCTTTCACTGGAGTGCGTGGTGGAGCGGTGGCATCCCAAAGCGGATTTTCATGGGAAAACCTTCGATTTGCGGATTGTATTTCAGTTTGGGCATATCGCTTATATGATAGCGCGTCAGTCGGATGGGCCGATTACGAACCTGCATTTGAACAATCAGGCGCGGAATATCAGGGAACTTGGACTGGATCAAACGGTCATTCGCCAGATCGGGCTGGTCTGCAAACAAGCGTATGAAGCATATACCAAAACTTTAGACGGCGGCGTAAATATGTTAGGAATTGATCTTTTGTTGGAAAAAGGGACGCTTAAGCCGCGGGTGATTGAACTAAACGGACAGGGTGATTGCATTTACAGGGATATTTATGGAGAAAACAGGATTTATCAAGAGCAGACGCGTTTTTTATCCGGAATCTGACGTCAGTTCAAATTAGGAAACTTCGGATAGAATCAGGCATTTGTTTTAAAATGGCAAATATGGGGAGAGCTGGCGGCGTAGGCGGGACAGTTGAGAAAAGCGAAAAGATTTGGCTTGCCGGAGAGGGGATTTTATGCAGAAAGTGGACATGAATCAGATTGTAGGGACGCATCATATTTTATTTGTGTGTATAGATTCCCTGAGATATGACGTGGCGTTAGAGGAGTGGCAGAACGGGGGGACGCCTGTCTTAAACCAATATGGGCCGTGGAGGAAATGTCAGGCGGCGGGCAATTTTACATATCCATCCCATCAGGCGATGTTTGCAGGTTTTTTTCCCATAGAGGAAGGAATTTTGGATATGAAGAAACGGGAGACGCTTTTTTTCTCCGCGGACATTGGCATGGGCAGAAAGGCGCCGGAGGGTTCGTTTGCGTTTTTGGGCGCGACATGGATTGAGGGGCTTGCGCTAGAGGGATATGAAACGCACTGTATCGGCGGCGTCAGTTTTTTCGACAAGAGGACAGATGTGGGAAAGGTGATGCCTTCCTATTTTCAACACAGTTACTGGAACCCGTCGTTTGGATGTAAAGTAAAAGAATCCGCCGAAAACCAGATTGCCTTTGCCGCGAAAATAATAGGGCAGATGACAGGGGAAAAGAAAATCATGCTGTATTTGAATATTTCCGCGCTGCATTACCCGAATTATTTTTATGTAAAAGGGGAGAAAAAAGACAGCAAAACGGCTCATGCGGCGGCCCTGCGCTATGTGGACGGGCAATTAGGCAGGCTGTTTGCGGCGGTTTCGCAAAAAGGAAAGACGTTTGTCATTTGCTGTTCCGATCATGGCACATGTTATGGCGAGGATGGCGTTTGGTATCATGGAGTGAACCACCCGAATGTAATTACGGTTCCGTATAAGCATTTTTTGTTGTAGGAGGGGTTTAAGATGAATGATCCATATGTGCAGTATATGTACAGCTATCCGCATAAATTGGCGTACGAAAAGCTTTGCGGCATTGATTTAAGGCAGGAGGCCAATGCGCTTTTGCGTGGGGAAAACAGCCTGTATTTCCATATCCCTTTTTGCCAGTATAAATGTGGGTATTGTAATTTGTTTTCGCTTGCGGGAAAAAGCGAAAGGCAGATGGAAGCGTATGTAGACGCTATGCAAAGGCATGCAGAGCAGCTTTCCGGGATTTTGCCAAAAGATGCAGTGTTTTCCGATTTTACGTTAGGCGGGGGAACGCCGCTAATCCTGCCGGAACATCTTTTACGCAGAGTGTTTTCCATTGCAAGGGATTTTTTTGGGATAGAACCAAAAAAACAGGCGGTTGTGGCGGAAACTTCCCCGAACCAGACGACGGAAGAAAAACTTTTTATTTTGAAGGAGGAGGGCGTAAACCGGATTAGCATAGGCGCGCAAAGCTTTCAGGATCAGGAGCTTCTTTTTTTGCATCGGTTCCATACGGCAGAGTCAGTGAAAACCGCGCTGAATTGTATCCGCTCCATGGAATTTGAATGCGTAAACATAGATATGATATACGGGATTCCCGGGCAGACAAAAGAAAGTTTAGAGCATTCTCTGTGTCAGGCGTTTGCATATGAGCCAGATGAGCTGTTTTTATATCCACTTTATGTCAAACCGCAGACGCAGCTTTTTTACGAGGGTGTAATACGCTCAGGAAACACGTTTGAATTGTACTGCTTTGCGCGAGGCATTCTAAAGGATGCGGGATACCGTCCATATTCCATGCGCCGTTTTGTGAAAGAGAAGCAAAAGAAAGGCATAGGGGAAATTCCGGTCTCGTTATGTGGGTTTGGAAACACGGTCTCCGTAGGCTGTGGCGGCAGAAGTTATATCGGGAATCTTCACTTTAGCGCGCCTTATGCAGTCAGGCCAAAACAATGTCAGGATATTTTGCAAAATTATCTGGAGCAAAGCGATTATCTTGAAGTGACCCATGGGTATCGGTTATCCCAAGAAGAAGTGAAGCGCAGATATGTGATCCGGCATATCCTATTTGGGCGTGGCGTCTGCCGTAAGGATTATAGAATGCGGTTTGGAAGTGAGGTGGAAGGAGAATTTCCCTTGGTTTTGGATTGGATCAAAGAGGGATATGCCAAAATGGGAGAGGAATTTCTTTCCCTGACGGAACTTGGATTTGCCTTATCCGATTATTTAGGGCCTATGTTGATTTCCGATGAGGTAAGAGAGAAGATGAAATCGTAAATCAGCCAAAATGCGGCTTGCCAGAGGATAGGAGGGAAAGATGAAGCGGCAATGGTATTACCGGGGAAGTTTGAAATTTTGCAATTATTCCTGTAGTTACTGTCCTTTTTCAAAAGGGAGATTTTGCAAACAGAGTCTTTTAAAGGACAAAGAAGCGTTTCTCCGTTTTACAGGACAGATGTGTTTAAACCAATGCGGTGGAGCCGTTTTGGTTGTCCCCTATGGCGAGGCGCTGATTTATCCATATTACTGGGAGGGGCTTGCGGCATTAAGCCAAAGCGGGCAGATAGATGCAGTAGGGGCGCAGAGTAATTTTAGCTTCCCTGTAAAGGAAATGCTTTCCGTTTATAAAGACCATGGGGGAGTGATTGAAAAGCTCCGTCTGTGGGGAACGTTCCATCCGGAAATGACTTCTGTGGAACAGTTTGCAAAACAGTGCGGCCTGCTTCAAGATGAGCAGGTTTTATTTTGCGCCGGAGCCGTAGGCGTTCCCGAAAATCTGGAACAAATCCGCCGGCTGCGAGGGCTTTTGCCGGATTTTGCATATCTTTGGATCAATAAGATGGACGGGCAAAAACGCCCTTATACAGATACGGAAATAGCGGCTTTTATGGAAATAGACGCATATTTTTGGCAGGAGTTGAAACATTACAAGGCAGATTGCCGGAAATGTGTGGACAGTCTGTTTGTGGAAGCGGACGGGACACTGCGCCGCTGTAACGTTTCCCGTCAAAGCTTTGGGAATCTATATGGGGATTTTGATTCGGGCGCCAAAGGGGAGCGGACAACGGAATGTAAAAGCAGGGAATGCAGTTGTTATCTGGCCTACTGTAACCGGACAGATGGGACAGTTCCATTTTTTTCTCCCTATCCAGCGTTTCGGATTCCTGTTTTCCCAAAGGCGGTTTTTTTGGATATTGACGGGACGTTAGTCCCGAAAGGGGAACAGACGGTTTCAAAAGAGATGGGGGAACGTTTGCTCCGTCTTGCAAAACGCTGTGACATTTATCTTGCGACCTCACTTCCCCTGCAAATTGCAAAAAGAAAACTGGCGCCTGTCTGGCATATCATTTGCGGCGGCGTGTTTGCCAGCGGGGGCAGGCGCATGGTTTTTGGCCGAGGCAGAGAGGGCAGGAGTTTCGATAGGGTTTCACCGATTGAGACAAGCTGGCTGACGCGGGCAGACGGGCAAAAGCAGGCGTATGGCTATACTTTGCATGTGTACCGGAAAGGGACGCAGGCGTATAAGGCGACTTTGTCATTTCGTCATGGAAAAAAAGGGATTGCGTGTTCAAAAGCAAAACGTGTGGAGCTTATACGGAAATTATGTCTTCCGGATTCCTGTCGGGTATTATGGGAAGATCACTGTATGCAGATTTTAGGAAAAGGAACGGGGAAGCTTTCGGGGATTTTGGAGATATGCAGGGAAATGGGGTATCGGAAAAAGGAGGTGGCGGCGTTTGGCGATTCTATATATGACAGAGAAATGATTGAATATTTTTCTGGGCAAAAGCGTAGCGCCAAATAGCGGGGCAAGAAGTGATTGATCTGTGGGGCTTGCTTCCCGTCATAATGAAAACGGCTCTGCCACGTTTTTATGCGGCAGAGCTTTTTTGGTTACGCTTTTGGATTTGCATTTGCCATTCTTTGGTTTTTTTCGCGGAACTTCTGGCGGAAGATCGCCAGTGCGTTCTGAAGTTTGGAATCAGAAGAAAATTGTTTTAATGTTTCTTCGTCAACGACAATGCGGTTATCCATAGTTTTCATAATATCTGCAATCTGTAGATGTTCGGCTACCTTTGGATCGCTGAGATCGTAAATTTGGTTGTCGCGGATATTTAACACGACGGGAGCCAGAAAATTCATGGAGTTTTCCATTAAGACTATGCCTTTGTCCCCATTAGATAAATCAATGCTGCAGCCGTTTGGCAGGATATGAATGGAACTCGAAAGCGCCGAAACTGTTTTGGGCTGGTAAAAATCCGGAGATTCTTTCAGAAACCGGATAGCGGACATTTCAGAAAGAGGCACATGATGCAGGTTCATAGCCGTCAGTTGGTTAAATTTATCCGTTACCATAATCACATGCGCAAGTTTAGAGAATTTTTTCTCGCGAAATTCAGCGGGGTCTTTTATGGAAAGCATGGTAAGCGTCTGCTGGATCACGTTTAACACTTCTGTGTGAAGCATATACTTGTTTGTTTCAGGATCTAAAAGCTGGAAGCCTTTCCGGCGGCACTCCTGAATAATATGTAGATCGTCTTCCGTGATTTCGTCTTTTTCTAACAGAGTTCTCGGCACATACAGGTACCCTAAATCATAGAGAAGGGCGGCGGTTACGAGAATGTTTTTCTCTGCGGCATTAAAATTCATGATGTTTGAAGTCATGGCGGACAAGATGGCTGTGCAGATTGAGTGTTTGTACACAAAATCAGCGGAACTGCGCAATGTCTGGATAAAATTTAGTTTGTGGTCGACAGAGCCGAAATTCTTTAAAATATCCGCAGTCAAAGCCGGAAGGCCGGTGGGTTCTTTTCCCCGTTGAAGCTGTTCCATTATTTCTTTGATACGGAACATATAAATGACTTGGAATTGTTCAAATTCAAGGTCTTCTTGGGAAATAGGAGGCAGCGGCTCCGCCGGTTCTAAGGTGAATAGGCCAATTAATCCGAAATTTTCAATGCTTTTGATTCCGGACATCGTTAAAAAGCTGTTGCGGTCGTATAACATAACGCCCATTTTGTTGTAAATTGGTTTTGCTAGGCGCATACCGGGTTTTAAATCTTTGATTTCTACAAATTGCATTTCATCTTTTCACTCCTTTTGCTCACAGGCATTAATTTGCAAAATATTTCGTTCACAAATTCTTGTTCTTTTAATATACCATATTGAAAGAAATAAAACAATCAGTTATACTATAGAAAATAAAAAATAATCGGGGAATGCTATGAAAAACAAAAAAATTGCGTGGATTCTTGTGGCTGTCCTTTTGTTTTCTACGTTTGAAACGTATGCTTCCCAGACAGGGGACAAGCTAAAAGAGGCAGGGAAGAAATTAAATGAATTAGAGCAGAAGCAAAAAGAAGCCCAAGAACAGGTGGGCGCGCTCAAGGAGCAGGAGAACAGTTTAAAAGGGGAGCTTTTTGAATTAAACCGGCAGTTATCGGAAGTGTCGGCGTCCATAAATGATTTAGAGCAGCAGATACAGGCGAAGCAGGCGGAACTTACGCAGACCCAAGAGGAGTTAAATCAGGCGAAAGAAACGAAAGAAAAACAGTATGAAAGCATGAAACTTCGCATTAAGTACATATATGAAAACGGCGATGCGGATTTTGCCGCCGCGCTGTTTGGCAGCAGCTCGATGACGGAACTGCTCAATAAGGCGGAGTATATTGAGGAAGTGAACCGGTACGACAGACGGATGCTGGATGAGTATGAAAAGGTCTGCAAACAGGTGAAGAAACATAAAAAGAACCTAAAAAAAGAAAAGGAGAGCCTGCTTGCCATGCAGGAAAGCATGGAGCAAAAAGAAGCGCAGGTTAATGGCTTGATTACTAAGACGCAGGGGAGCATACAGGCGAAGCAGGGGGAAATTTCGGATGCGCAGGAGACAGTCAGCGGCTATGAAGCGCAGATTGCAAAAATGAAAGCTTACGAAGAAGAATTAGAGCGGAAAAAAGCGGAAGAAGCGAGAAAAAAAGCTGCAGAGCAAAAACGGATTGCCGCCGAGCAAAAAAAGGCCGCCGAGCAAAAAAAGGCAGACGGGCAGAACAAAACAGACGGGGGCGGTTCTGGCGGCGCGGGTCCGTCCCAGACTTCCGGAGGCGGCGCGGTGGCGTCTAATGCCAGTGATCTTGCCATGCTTGCGGCGTTAGTGGAGTGCGAGGCTGGCGGGGAAAGCTATGAAGGGCAGCTTGCAGTGGCAAGCGTCGTTGTAAACCGTGTGAAAAGCGGCAGTTTCCCGAATACCGTGTCGGGCGTTATTTATCAGGGAGGCCAGTTTACTCCGGTGGCAAGCGGCCGTTTTGCAATGGTTTTGGCAAAAGGAGCAGGCGCAAGCTGTAAACAGGCGGCAGGCGCCGCGCTTGCCGGCAACACAAATGTAAGTTTTCTTTTCTTTTGCCGCGCATCTTCAGGAGTGGAAGGCACAATAATTGGGAATCATGTATTTTATTAGAGAGGAGAAGGAAAGATGGCAAAAAAACTCGAAGTCTGCGTGGATTCCGTAGAATCCGCGGTGATTGCGCAAAAGGGAGGGGCAGACCGTCTGGAAGTCTGCGCGAATTTAATGATTGGCGGCACAACTCCGGGCGTCAGCCAGTTTAAGCAAATCAGAAAAGCCTGTGACATTGCGTTACATGTCTTGATCCGTCCAAGGTTTGGAGATTTTTTGTATACAAAAGCGGAGTATCAGATGCTTTCGGAAGATATTGAAATGTTCCGTTCGCTTGGGGCGGACGGCGTAGTTGTTGGCTGTCTTTGCGCAGACGGAACCTTAGATTTGGAAAGAATGAAAGAACTGCGGGAACGGGCAAATGGGATTCATATGACGCTGCACCGCGCGTTTGACGTATGCAAAGACCCATATCAGACATTACGGGAAGCGGTTTCGTTAGGGATTGACACAATTTTAACCTCTGGGCAGGCGGATAACTGCCATACAGGCAGGGAAACATTAAAACAACTGATTGCGCAGGCTGGAGATCAGATTGAAATTTTAGTGGGAAGCGGCGTCAATGCGGCGTTAATCCGCCAGTTAAAAGAGGAAATACATGCCAAGAGCTTCCATTTGTCCGGCAAACGGAGAACGGAAAGCGGCATGGCATACCGCAATCCGAATGTGCATATGGGGCTTAATGGCATAGACGAATATGAACTGTTTTATACAGATGAATCAGCTGTCAGGGAAGCCAGACAGGCATTGTATGGCGGGTGACAAGCTATGGATTTGTCAGGCATTCTAACAGCCGCTCGTTATCTTCCGGTTTCATTATGCAGAACCGTATAAATTTCTGGTCTAAAAATGGGAATGTGGAGCAGTCCCGTATCATTAGGCCGGAACGGATCGCGCGTTCAAATAAATTCTCGGAAGTAGTGTCATTACGCAGGATTTTCGTAAGAATAAAATTTGCGCTTGGCGGATAGGGTTTATAGTCAGGGCTTTTTTGCAAGGCTTCGTACATTTTGCCGCGTTCTGTGGAGATCAGACGTTTCGTCTGTTTTATATAGGCGTCGTCAGAAAACATCAGCTCTCCGGCAATGACGGCGAGGGAGTTTATGCTCCATGGGTTTTTTCTGGCGTTGATGGCTTTTAGGAAATCACGGTTTCCGGTCACGGCATATCCAAGCCTAAGTCCGGGGGAGGCGAAGAATTTGGCTGTCCCCCGGAGGATAATAATATTGTTGTAGTAGTGTGTCAGTGGGATAGAAGTTATCTCGTCCATATTTTCTGCAAATTCCACATAAGTTTCGTCTACCATGACGAAAATGTCATATTGTTTGCAAACGTCAAGAATCTGTCGCATCTGCGCTCTTGTGATGGACGACGACGTCGGGTTATTTGGGTTGCAGATAACCAGCAAATCGATGCTTTCATTTAATTTTTCCATAAAATCAGGTAAATTTAAACAGAAATCCTCTTTTTCTTTTAAAGGGTAGTAGTGGGCCGCGCCGCCGCCTAAAAAGATTTCCCGCTCATATTCCGAATAGGTCGGGCCTAAAATCATGGCTTTTTTCGGGTGTTCGATTTGGATAAACAGTGAAATCAATTCTGTGGAGCCGTTGCCGACAATGATGTTTTCCATATCGGAATGGACGTATTCTGCAATACAGCGGCGGAGGGAAGCGTATTCCCGGTCGGGATAGCTGGTAATGGCGTCAAGATGGGCGCAAAGCGTTTCCCGTAAGTTTGGGGAAATGCCAAGCGGGTTGACATTTGCGGAAAAACTGACAATCGTTTCTTTTTTGATGCCATAGTATTGTTCTATTTTTTCAAGGTCACTGCCATGAAAGTGGTCTTTGTGTTTTAACATTATGCAATTACCTCCGGTTGAATTTGTTTGGTAAATGGGTTATAATAAACGTCATATGTTATTATAATCATTCCGGACAAAAAAGCAACAGCTATGAGTTCCATGGATTGTGCGGACAGGAGGAAATGTGTGTAAGCAGATGGAAGAAATGGCGGAACGCATGACGGCAGGGTGTGAGTCGAATGTAGAATTTTCTGTCAGCAGGGTCGAATTTGAGGCGCAAAAAGGGCGTCAGGCAGAAGGGGAATTTGTGATAAAAAGCGCAGGCCGGTTTCCTGTGCGTGGGACAGTCTGTTCATCAGAACCCAGAATGGAATGCCTTGTAGAAGAATTTGAAGGAGAAGAAGTTACAATTCCATATAGATTCCATAGTGACGGATTGAGGGAAGGGGATATTTTAAGCGGTGAATTTTTCATTTTGTGCAGCCGCAGAGAGTACAGCCTTTCTTTTGCCGCCAAAATTACGGATGGCAGTTTTACCCTTCCGGAGTTTGCGGATCTTGCGCGCCAGAATTGGGAAGAAGCGAAAAGCCTGTTTGGCAAGAAAGATTTTTTGAGCCGTTTAAGGCAGGCGGGGGAACGGGAGCGCCTATTATATGAAGGGCTTTCTAAGGGCGCGGCGCGTGATTTGAATTTGGAAGAATTTTTGTTATCCTGTGGATTAAAAGAACAGGTTTTTTTAAGCGCGCAGCAGACGGAGTTTTATTATTATGGCATTACGGACCGTATCCGGCTGGATATTCTTTTAACGAAAGGGGCATGGGGATACGTCGAGGCGTATGTTTCGTCGGATGCAGAATTTATAGAAATCGAAAAAAAGCATATGACGTCAGAAGATTTTTTGGGAAGCGAAGCGGAATTTAGTTTTTACATAAATCCAAAACGGATGCATGGCGGGAAGAATTTTGGCAGGATTTACATAAAACAAAAGAGCAAGGAAATTGTGGTTACTGTCTGCGCTTCCCTTCGGGAGAGTGAAGAAACGGAATTTTCAAAGGCTGTCCAAATCAGAAGGCTAAATGCAAAACTTCTGTCGGATTATGTGGATTACCGGTTAAAGAAAATTGTTACGGGGAAATGGACGATCCTTACTTGTGAGACGGCGGATAAGCTGCTTGAAATTGAGCCGGATAACCAGTGGTACCGTTTGATGAAGGCTCAGGCGCTTTTTACTAACGGGCAGAGGCAGGATAGCGAATGGATCTTAAAAGAATTTAAACGCATGCGCAAAGACCAGAGAAGCCCGCAATGGGGATATTATCTGTATATCTGCGCGTTGATGGAGCATGAGGAGCTTTATATCAGCCGTCTGGAAGAAGAAATCAAACGGATCTATTTGGAACATGAGGAAAACCCGATTTTGTTTTGGTGCCTTTTGTTTTTGCGGGAAGATTACGCGAAAAACAGCCGTCGGAAGCTAAAAGCGATTGAAAAGCGGATTTATGACGGCGCCAACAGCCCGCTTTTTTATGTGGAAGCGTACAGTTTGTACCGTCAGGAGCCATATCTTTTAAGCCATTTTGGCGGATTTGAGCAGAAAATTTTATATTTTGCGCTTAAGCATGGCGCATTGACGAAAGCGGTGGCGGAGCAGACCGTCGCTGTGTTCTCAGACCGGACGCCGTTTCACAGGCTTGCGTTTTTGGTTTTAGAAGCGTGTTATGAGATGCTTTCTGACAACCGCTCGCTTTCTGTCATCTGCGGCTATCTGATTAAAAACCAGAAATACGGCGCCCGTTATTTTCCATGGTATGCGCTTGGAATAGAAGAAAAGCTTCGGATTACAGGGTTGTATGAAGCGTATCTGCTTTCCATGGATCTGCGGGGCATACAGGAAATCCCGCAGATTATCCAAATGTATTTTAAATATAATAACCAGCTTGGCAGCAGGCAGAAAACAGTTTTATACGTCAACCTGATTGCGGAAAAGAACCAAAAGCCGCAGTTGTTTGAACAGCATGTCCCCGCTATGGAGCGGTTTGCGTATGAGCAGATGGCGAAAGGGCGGATTGATGACAATTTGGCGGTTATTTATGAAGAAACGCTCTCAAGCGGCAAGTATCCGCCGCAGATGGCGGATGCGTTGTCTGACGTGCTGTTTGCGCACAGGCTTACCTGTTTCGATCCGGACGCAAGACGCGTCGTTATTTTGCAGAACCAGCTTGTAGAGCCGACGGAAGCGCCGCTTATCAATGGCGCCGCGTATTTTCCGCTTTACTCAAATGATTACTGCATTTTTATTGAGGACTGTTATGGGAACCGCTTAAGCGGCAGCATTCCATATCAGTTAGAACGGCTTATGAATGCGGGGAAATATCTGCGTATCAGTATGCAAAGCCCCATGTTAAAGCTGCCATGCCTGTTTTATTATTTTTCCAGCCGGAAGGGACAAGAAGTGTTTGAAGAAAAAGACTTGCGGTATTTTCAGGCTGTGCTTTACAGCCCGAAAACAGACGGCAGGTATAAAGCGCTTCTTTTGCCAAAGCTTATGAGGCTTTTGCATGAACTTTCATTAGACGGGGAAATGGAATTTGCCTTAAAGCAGACAGACGTTTCTTTCTTGCAGGAAGACGACAGAAAGGAGATTTTAAATTTCTGCATTCTGCATAAGCTCTATGGACAGGCCAGCCGGATTGCAGGAGAATATGGCGCCGATCTATTGGGCGTGGAGGAAAGAGCGCAGTTACTCAGTTATCGGATTCAAACATGCGCGTTTGAAAAAGATCAGGCTCTTTTGCTCTCCTGCGCGGGCGTCTGCATAAAAGGATATGCAGATGAGGCAATTCTTAAGTATCTGTGCAGTTATTATAAAAGTTCCGTAAGCCGTATGACAGAAGTTTATCTTGCCGCTAACGAAGCGGGAGTGGACATTTCCCAGTATGCGGAGCGTTTTTTGACGCAGATGCTGTATACGGAGCAGTTTTTTGATGGCATAAACGATGTGTATTTAAGCTGTCGGGAAACGTGTGGCAATAGTTTGGCGGAAGCGTATTTTCATTATTTCTCCTATCAGAATTTTGTGAATGGCAGGCAGGCGCCAGAAGGTTTTTTTCAGGCGTTAAAAGAATGGCGGGAAAGCGGGCAAGAACTGCATGAGATTTGCGGTCTGGCGCTGTTAAAGGAATTTGCGTCGCATCCTGTCCTGACTGTGGAGGAGGAGGCGCACGCTTCGCTTCTTTTACAGGATTTTTTGTTCCAAGGCGTGTCTTTTGCTTTTTATAGGGATTTAAGCAAAAATTTAAGACAGATGTATCAGTTATATGACAAGTATTTTATTGAATATCATACAGAAAAGAAGCATCCGGTATGGCTTCGGTATATGTTTGAGGGCAGCCAGAGGGAAGCGGCGGAGGAAATGACGGAGACGTTTGAAGGGTTCTTTGTAAAAGAGCTGATACTGTTTTTTGGGGAAACAGTGTCTTATACGATAGAGGAAGAATGCGATGGCGAAAGGATGGTAAAGGCGTCGGGGAAACTAACGTATCTTCAGGAAGAATTTTCACAGGGGCGGTATGACAGGTTAAATGCGCTGACTGCGATAGAAGCGGAAGAAGACGTTTGCGGCCTTGCCGATGGTTTGGCGGAATACAGGCGGATAGACGATTTGGTCAGTCAGGAATTTACCATTATCAAATAGAGTGGAGAAATGGCATGGAGGAAAATTATCTCGGGATAGATTTAAATGATAAATATGCGATGATAAGTTATTATGCGAAAGGAATGTCGGAACCGAATACGTTTAGCATGGTGACGGGAAGCGAAATTTACCAGATTCCCTTGTGCGCGGCAAGGCAGAGAGGGACGGGGCAGTGGTTTTTCGGCGAGGAGGCGAAACGGCGTTCCAAAGAAGAAGGGTTTTCTTATGCGGACGGCCTGTTAAGAAGGGCGCTTGCCAAAGAGCCGGTGGAACTGGACGGCTCGATCTATGATTCGGCAGAACTGTTATTTATGTTTTTAAAAAGACTGCTTCAATTTCCAGCTTATGCATCGGGCGGCGAGTGGCCAAAAAAGCTGGCAATCACAGTGGAATATATGAACATGGAGCTTCGGACGCTCTTTGGGCTGTTTGCAGAATGGCTAAAGCTTCCGCCCAAGCGGTTAATGCTTTTGGACTATCGGGAGAGTTTTTATTACTATGCGTTCAGCCAGCCGAAAGAGTTATGCGCCAATGACGTTGCGCTGTGCTATTATACGTCGAAAAAACTCTGGTTTTGGAGGTTGAAGCGGGACAAACGGACGCTGCCGCAGGTTGTGACGATGGAAGAAGAAGAATTTGAGCCTTTACTGACAGACAGGGACGAAGATTTTGCAAAGATTGCAGAGAGTTTTTTTACAGGCAAGGTTGTTTCTGCGGTCTATTTGATTGGAGATGGGTTTGACGGGGATTGGATGAAACGGTCGCTTTCCGTCCTTTGCCGTGGAAAACGGGTTTTTATGGGCAAAAACCTGTTTTGCAAAGGGGCGTGTTACGGCGCGGCAGTGGGGGCAAAAGCTGTGGGCTGGCAGTGTCTTTATATGGGGGATAACGAGATAATGGTCAATGTCAGCCTAAAAGCAGAGCATCATGGCAAGACGGAGTTTTTGCCGTTAGTTTTAGCGGGAGAAAACTGGTATGAAGCGGGCAATGAATATGAAGTGATTTTATGCGGAAAGCCTTCCGTGGATTTTTGGTTCCAGCCGCCCAAAAGCAGTGAAGCCGTTGTCCGTTCGCTGGAGTTAAAGGATTTTCCAGAAAGAGAAGACAAGATGACAAGACTTCGGATTTCGGCAAAACCAATGGCGGCGGACAAACTAAACGTTTCAATACGGGATTTGGGATTTGGGGAACTTGTCCGGTGTTCTGAAAAAGTTTGGGAATATACGATAAACCTGTAAAGAAAAAGAGGGATACCATGGGAAAATTGCTGTTATGCAGCCACGGGCTTGCGTCTGCGCCGTATTATATCGAGCCAATGGCGCTGAATGTTTATTCGCTTGAAGAATTGTGCTGTTATTTAAAACAAAACATCGACTTAGTCGATCCTTCTTTTATGGAAGAAGAATTGATCCGCTGGATAGACGGGGAATTGAAACTGCCTGCGCTGGCAGGCAAATTAGAAAAATTAAAAGACAGCGGGCGGCTGATTGATTTTATAGGCGCGCTTATGGCAGGATGCAGTTACTGTACAAAAGAAGAAACCGTCCGCATTCAGGAAGCATTGGCGGATTTTGAAAATAAAAGTGAGGCTGAGTGCAGGAAAATACGCGCAGACCGTTTATTGTCAAAGAAACGTTACCGCGCCAGTATGTTAGAGTACCGGAAGCTTTTGGCAGGGAGTGAGACGGAGGGCTTATTTGCCGGGAATATTTACCATAATCTTGGGACGGCGTACGCGGGGCTGTTTTTATTTGAAGAAGCGGCAAAATGCTATGAGGCCGCTTATGAAAAGAACCAGAACCCTCTTTCCCTCAAACAAAAGGAGCTTGCCATACGCTTTGCCAAAGGCAGGTTTCCACAGAGCGAAAAGGAGTATGGCGGCGAGAAACAGGCGGCGCGCGGGGAATTGGAACAATGGAAGCAGGCATATATAAGGAGCTGTAAATAATGGGATTTTTTAACAGATTTAGGAAAAGGAAACGGGAAGCGGAAGAAATACGGGATGCGGCGCTTCAGGAGCCCAATGCGGAAAACATACCGGAACGTTTTATGGACAGCAAGCAGGCGCAAAGTTATATTATGCAGTGCTGTGAGCAGATTATTGAAGCAGGGAAAGAATTAGAAGAAGAAAAATCAGAATACCGCATTGTGACGGATTACCTGAAAGATATTCAGATGATTGAGGAATTGCCGCCGGAAGATTTTGCGGAAGTCCGTTCCGCGGCGGAAAATGTACAGAATTTAAACCGTATGCGGGACGATTACCACAATTCTGAAAAGCGGATTTCCGATGTGCAGTTTGTGCAGATGCAGCAGGAGGAAGACGTGATACCGGACGCCATCAACCGTTTAAAGTCCAACGAAGCCTACCAAAATACCGTAAAGCGGGATATGAACTATTTGGAGGGCGAAAAAAACGAGTGGTATTATAATATGCTGGAATTAGGCCGCCAGCAGAAAATACTGCGGAAGCTTTCCGTTGCCGTATTGGGGCTGTTTACGGTGGGCATGGCAATTTTGTTTCTGTTACAGACGGCGTTTTCCTTTGACGCGACTTACGCTTATATGGGGCTAATCCTGCTTGCCGCCATCGGCTCATTTGGCGTGTTTCTTAAAATGACGGCGAACCAGACGGAAATCCGGCAGTCGGAAGCGAATATGAACCGCGCGATTATTCTGTTAAACAAGGTGAAATTCCGGTATGTCAATGTCACGAATGCAGTGGATTACGCGAGAGAGAAGTTCCATGTAAAAAATGCCTACGAATTTAACTATATCTGGGAACAGTATTTAAACGAATTGAAAGAGCGGGAAAAATTCCAGCAGGCAAATGAAGACTTGGATTATTATAATACGAAACTAGTGCGTCTTTTAAAACGCTACCGCCTTTACGACGCCAATGTCTGGGTGAACCAGTCTTCCGCATTAGTGGATAAAAAAGAAATGGTGGAAGTAAAGCATAATTTAATCGTGCGGCGCCAGAAACTGCGTTCCCGTATTGAATATAATGCGGACAGTATCAGGAGCAAGCGGGCGGAAGTGGACCGGCTTTTGAAAAAAGAAAAGGTAGACACACAGGAAATCCGCCAGATTATTGATTCCATAGATCGTTTGAAAACAGGATAGGAGGAAAGCAGGCATGGGAAAAGGAGAACAGGCGAGAGAATTATTTTTACAGGGGTATAACTGTACGCAGTCCGTTGCGGGGGCATTTGCAGAAGAAACCGGATTGGATTTTGAGACGGCGGTGAAACTGGCGTCCCCTTTTGGCGGCGGCATGGGAAGGCTAAGGGAGGTCTGTGGCGCAGTCAGCGGAATGTTTCTTGTGGCGGGCGCCCTGTATGGCTACAGTGGCCCAAAGGACGTGAAAGCAAAAAAAGAACTCTATGAGAGAATCCAGACGCTTGCGTTGCGGTACAAAGATGAGACAGGAAGCATAGTCTGCCGTGAGCTTTTGGGGCTTGATGGGAAAGACCATTCCCCAACGCCCAGCGAACGGACGGAAGAATACTATAAAAAGCGGCCATGCCCTGATATGGTGGCTCTTGCGGCTGATATTATGGAAGCGTATATAAAGGAGCAAACGGAGCAGGACGGAAAGGAGAAGGAACAGTGACCTTAGATCAATTACCGATTGGGAAAGAGGCGGTGATTACGTCAGTCGGAGGCGAAGGGGCGCTGCGTCTTCGGCTGTTAGACATGGGGCTGATCCCGAAAACGCGCGTGTCTGTCAGAAAGACTGCGCCAATGGGAGATCCAATGGAAATCAGGCTTCGTGGATATGAACTTACGATCCGAAAAGAAGAAGCGGAAAAAATAGAAATTTTAATGGAGGCGGCTTTATGATTTTTGCGCTAGTGGGAAACCAGAACTGCGGAAAGACGACGCTGTTTAACCAGCTTACAGGCGCAAACCAGCATGTCGGGAATTTTCCGGGGGTAACGGTAGACCAGAAAATGGGACAGATCCGGACGGCGGCAGATAGTCAGGTGGTCGATTTGCCGGGCATATATTCCCTGCGCCCTTATACAAGCGAAGAAATTGTTACAAGGGATTTTTTGTTAAATGAAAAACCGGATGGCATAATTAATATCGTGGATGCGACAAATATTGAGCGGAATCTTTATTTGACTTTGCAGCTTTTAGAAATGGGCATTCCGATGGCGCTTGCCTTAAATATGATGGACGAAGTGCGTGAAAACGGCGGTTCGATTGACGTGAAAAATATGTCGGCGCAGTTAGGCGTCCCGGTGATTCCGATTAGCGCCGCAAAAGATGAAGGAATCGAGGATTTAATTGCCGCCATAGTAAACGAAGCGGAGAAAAAGCAAACGCCGAAAGTAAAGGATTTTTGTGAGAAAGGCGCTGTGCACCGCTGTATCCACGCCGTTTCCCATCAGGTGGAAGACCATGCGCAAAACATCGGCATTTCGCCGCGTTTTGCCGCTACAAAGATTGTCGAAGGCGACGGGGAAATGATAAGCCGCCTGAAATTAAGCCAGAATGAAATTGACATGATGCAGCGCAGCATAGAGGAGATGGAAGCGGATCACTGCATGGACCGCAATGCCGCATTAGCGGATATGCGGTATGCGTTTATCGAAAAAGTCTGTGATAAGACTGTGATCCGATGTCAGGAAAGCAAAGAGCATATCAGAAGCGTAAAAATAGACAATGTGCTGACAAACAAGTATCTGGCAATCCCAGTGTTTTTGTGCATCATGTTTTTAATTTTTTATTTGACATTCCATGTCATTGGCGCCGCGCTCAGTGACTGGCTTGGAGCCGGCATAGATATGCTTGCTTTGGCTGTGGACCGCGCCCTTACCGCATATGGGATCAATCCCGTTATGCAGAGTTTAATTATTGACGGCATTTTTTCGGGCGTAGGGAGCGTTTTAAGCTTTCTTCCCATTATTGTCTCTCTCTTTTTCTTTTTGTCTATTTTAGAGGATTCCGGCTATATGGCGAGGATTGCGTTTGTTATGGATAAGCCGCTTCGGAAAATCGGTTTGTCCGGCAAAAGCTTCGTGCCTATGTTAATCGGTTTTGGATGTACGGTTCCGGCAGTTATGGCAAGCCGGACGCTTGCGTCGGAACGTGACCGGAAAATGACGATCCTGCTTACGCCCTTTATCAGTTGTTCGGCTAAAATACCGATTTATGCCGTATTTACATCTGCGTTCTTTCCAAATCATGCGGCTCTTGTCATGATTCTGCTATACATGGCAGGAATCATTTCCGGCATTTTGTTCTCCCTGATCTTAAACCGCACTGCGTTTAAGGGCAATTCCATACCGTTTGTGATGGAACTGCCCAATTACAGGCTGCCGTCTGTCAAAAGCGTGCTGCTTTTAATGTGGGATAAAGCCAGGGATTTTGTCCAGAGGGCGTTTACCATTATTTTTCTTGCTACGCTGCTTATTTGGTTTTTACAGACATTTGACGTAAGATGTAATGTCGTGTCGGACAGCGCAGACAGCCTTTTGGCTTTAGTCGGCAAATGGATTGCGCCAATTTTTTCGCCGCTTGGATTTGGGGACTGGCGGATTTCAACTTCCCTGCTTACGGGATTTACTGCGAAAGAAGCGGTAGTAAGCACCATGGGCGTACTGCTTGGCGCGAAAATGTCCGGTTTGCCGGAAGCGCTTTCCGGTTTATTTACGACAGCGTCCGCAATCAGCTTTTTAATTTTTACGCTCTTATATACGCCGTGCATTGCCGCCGTCGCATCTATCCGGCGCGAAATGGGGAGCAGACGGGAAGCGGCGGCCGTCGTTATCCTGCAATGCGTGATTGCGTGGCTGGCCGCGTTTTTGGCATACCATGCCGCCTTGTTTGCCATTCTGTAAAAAAATGCGCAGATTCTTTAGAAAAAATTAAAGAATCTGCCTATTTTTTGTAATTTTTTTTATTTGTTGTAAATAAAAAGAAAAATATAGATATGTTCAAAAAATATTTTTCTGTTGCTTATTACACATTGACGGAAAATATTTTATTTGCTATACTTTCTTTATATAATTTGTTCGTGAAATAAGGTTTTTACTTATTTTAAATGGGCATTTTCAATAAAAAAGGAGGAAAAGTGAATGAAACGAAGCAGAACAAAGAGATCCATTGTATGTTTCATAAGCGTGTTTGCCATGCTGTTGCAGCTCTGCGCGCCGGTTTCGGCAGGAGTGGCTGAAGGAGAGAACGAATATGAAATCTATCCTACGCCACAAGCGGTTACATACGATAATGGCGCGGTTGCCTTAACGGAACAGGTAGACGTGACTTATGGGGAAGGCATTGACGGCTATACCCAGAAAAAGACGGAGACGGCGCTGGGGAAAGCGGGGCTGTCAAAATCAACGGCACAGGACAACGCGCATACGAAGCTGATTGTAGGCATATATGGCAAAAGCGACGTCGCTTCTTATGAAAGCGCATTGGGCGCGGCAGATTTTTTTACAGGTTCAGTCGACGGACTGGCGGCAGCGAAGCGGTTTGATAAATATATCTTGAATATTTCAGATAATCAGATTGTGATTTTAGGGCAGGACACCGATGCGGCGTTCCGTGGGGTTACGACGCTCCAGCGTATTTTAGAGCAAGTGTCACAGACGGATAAGAGCGTTCGGAAAATGACCGTGAAGGATTATGCTGAAATTGAATTTCGTGGATTTATCGAAGGGTATTATGGGAATCCATGGTCGCATGAAGATCGCGCGGATCTTTTGAAGTATGGCGGCGAGATTAAGATGAACCAGTATGTATTTGCGCCGAAAGACGATCCTTACCATAGGGCGCAGTGGCGTGATTTGTATCCGGAGACAGGGGAGAAAAATTCACTAGTCCAGATTCGGGATCTGGCTAAAGCGGGCAATGAAAACAAATGTTATTATGTCTATGCGCTCCATCCGTTTTATACAGATAAAATTACTTTAGAAAATTATGACAGAGATATAGCGGCTTTGAAAGCGAAATTTGAGCAGGTGATTAATGCCGGCGTAAGGCAGATTGCAATTTTGGAAGACGATGGCAATGCGCATTCGGACTGGGAGACCGCATCACAAATTCTTATTAGAGTTCTAAATGATATTTCGGCATGGCTGCAAGAGAAAAAGACATCGTCAGATGAATTTGCCGATTTAAAAACAGAGCTATTATTCTGTCCGGGGTTTATGGCATATGCAAATTCTATGACAAATAGCGAAGATACAGATGTGAAAAAGATTCAAGAAGTGCATGCGAATGTAGGGGAGAATGTCCGCATTGTAATGACAGGCGGAAAAATCTGGGGAGACGTTACGACGCAATTTGCAGATCGGTTTTATACGAAAACAAATGAAAAGAAAGAGCCGGGGCGTTATCCGTACCTTTGGGTAAACTGGCCCTGCAGTGACAATACCCATGACAGTTTGGTTATGGGGGGACATAACTCGATTTTAAAGCCGGACTTAGATGGAAGTAAGTATCATGGCATTATTTTCAATCCAATGCAGGATTCTGAGCCTTCGAAAGTGGGGCTGTTTACGGGAGCGGATTTTTGCTGGAATGTCTGGCGGGGCGAGGACGCGCAGGCGCAAGGCGATCAGGCTTGGGAAGATTCTTTCAAGTATATCGATCATATGTCGGCAATAGAGACGGAATCGTCGAACAAACTCAAAGGAATCTGTCAGCATATGATTACGCAGAGCGACCAACAGGCAAGCAATACGGGAGCGAAGTTTGAAGAGTCTTTAAACATTAAAGACGATCTTTTGGCTGTTCAAGGAAAAATAGAAGAAGGAAGCGAACTTACAGCCAGCGAGATTTCCACGATAAAGACAGCGATGGAAACGATCAAAAATGACATTAAATACTATATTACAGATAAAAATGGGACGAATCAGCGTATGGCGTCACAGCTTACGCCTTATGCGGGAAGTTTGTCGGACATAGCGGAGGCCGGCGTAAATTTAATACAGGTGGTTGAGGCAATTCAGTCTGGAAATGAAAATGTGGTTTATGAGTATTTTGCAAAGGCTCAGGAACTCTATGATCGGTCGAAAACGTATATGTTCTTGGAATTGGGCAATCCGCAGTATGCAAAAGGCGGCAGGCGTTATATCATACCTTTTGTAGAGGCTGCGCTGGAATATGTTTCAGAAGAAGCGAAGAAAATTGTTGACCCTGAGCATATTAAACTCGAAAGGAAAGTACTGCTTCAGGTTGGGGGCGTGAAGGTTAAGTTAAATGATGCCGATATGGCGACAGTGACGGATGGTAATTTATCCACTAATATTATAAGGCAGACGAATCAGAAGACAGGCGATTATGTCGGTATGTCATTTAATATTCCGGTCACGGTGCGTAATTTTAAACTATACCTTTCGAGGGAGGCAAATCCAAATGACTTTATTGCAGAAGGCGTTTTAGAGTATACAGTAGACGGAAAGACTTGGGAGGAATTTTCGAACCAGCCGTCCTCATTAACGCGGGATTTATCGTTTGAGTTAGAGGAGCCAATGGAGCTAAGAGGCTTCCGGGTAAGATGTACGGAAGCGATTCCGTCTGGGGCAGAAGCTATTAACCGCTGGCTGGCTATTCGGGAAATTGCTTATAATATGGATGGTGAGTTTGGAGAAACGACAGGTCCGGTAAGAGAAAAGTATCCGGCGACATTGAGCCGCATGGAAGATTGGGGAATAGAGGGAGGAGAGGAGAGCAATTTAACGGATAATGATCCGAACAGTCAGGTATGGTATAACCCCACTAGACCGAATGCAGATAAAGACACTACATTTAAGGGAGATTATCTTCAGCTTGATTTAGGAGAAGTAAAGCCAGTAGGATGGGTGCGCGCTATTGTAGGCGGCGTGAAAAATGGATCTGCCAGCGCAACGGATAAATGGAAAGAGTATCATTTTGAGTATTCTGAAACGGGCGAGGAAGGCAGTTGGACGGCTTTGCCGACTCATACAGACAATGAGGCGGGACCGCATACCTATGAGGTGAACTTAAAGGGCGTTTCTGCCAGATATATACGGCTTGTCAACGACAAGACGGAAAATGTTTGGATTATCTTTTGTGATTTTTCCGTTTATAAGTACGTGTATGAACCAGATGGCATAGCAATGGATTATACAAATGTAGAAGATCCGGATGCTGAGTGGCGTGTAGAATATGAAGATGAGTCTGCAAAAATATACCCGAGGGAAGATGTTACGCTACAGCCAGATGAATACATTGGATTAAAGCTGGATAGGATACATGCAATATCGGGTATCGAATCTTCGGGTACAGGAATGGATTCTCTTACATTAGAAAAATCCGTCAACGAAATCGAGTGGAATAGTGCGCTAAACGGCAATGCGCGTTATATCCGTTTGATCAATAAGACAAATGCAGCGGTTACATTTGATTTATCTGCGTTTAACGTAACGACAGATGAAGTGCAGCCGATCCATTTTGTATCGGCCAAAGAGATTGAAGGATATGCGGATCAAGATGCCAGAACTCAAGGAACAACAGGAAACTGGTTTGATGGGAACAAAAATACAATAGCGAGATATTGTTTTGTGGGCCAGCAAGGAGACTCTATTGTCTATGATTTAGGGCAAGAGGTGAATCTGCGTTCGGTAAAAGCATGGGTGGCAAATAATGCGGTGAATTATCCCAGAAATGCGGAAATTCAGGCGGCTCTGACTTCAGATAGCGAGAATTGGACGACTTTGGCGTCTGTGAGTGGAGATGGATCTAACGCTGCCAGTAATACAGCTCCAGTGAATAATGGCTGGACTGCCGGTGAAGGAGCGATAGACGTCAATTATGCGTATTTTAGCGGAGAATTGGATCAGCCTGTGAAAGCCAGATTTATCCGGTTATATTTTACAGGCCCTAACGCCGGACGTTATGCGGAATTATCTGAATTAGAGATCAATAACAATGAATATCTTCCTATGGTGAATGACCCGACATTTGAACTGACGGGCGACGTTGTTTTACAGAGGGGAATGGAGCCGCAGAATTTAACGGACGGCAATTTAACGTCAGCATTTAGGCCAGATGGCCAAAGCAGCGGAACATTGATTTACAATCTGTCTGATGGGACGGCTAATGTGAAACAAATCAATATTCTGCAAAGCGGAAATAACATCTGTAATGCAAAAGTATCTGTGCGTACCGGAGAGGATACATGGGAGGAAGTAGGAAGCTTGGATAAGGTCTTTTCTTCCTTTGATGTTCTGGGAAAAGAGCATATTTATGCGGTTAAATTGGAGTGGGAGCAGAAAGAGCTGGCTCTTTATGAAATTATCGTGCTTCATAAATTCCCTGAAACATACACAGTGGAATTTAACAGCAATGGAGGCACAGAGGTAGAGTCTCAGAAAGTGCAAGAAGGCAGTAAAGTAACGAAACCTACAGATCCGACCAGATCTAATTATACATTTGCCGGCTGGTATTCAGATGCGGCATTGGAAGACGCATTTGATTTTGAGAATGACACAATTACTGCAAACACCACTTTATATGCGAAATGGGAGAAAGATACCAGTGGTGACGTTACATTCTATACAGTTACATTCAACTGTAAGGGAGGTTCGGAAGTGGCCGCCCAAGAGGTTGTAAGTGGAGAAAAGGCGTTAAAACCAGATGATCCGATTCGGGAAGGCATGAATTTTGCCGGCTGGCACACAGATGAGGAATGCACAGCGCCTTATGATTTTGATGAAGCGGTTACACAAAACATTACGTTATATGCGAAATGGCTGGCTCTGAAAAAATATACTGTAACATATCATTATATGGATAACGGTTCAGAGGATACGACAGAAGAAGTCTTTGAAGGTGGAAAAGTGACACGGCCGGAAGATCCGACAAGAGAGAATTATATTTTTAAGGGCTGGTATACGGATGCGGATTATGTAACAAAATTTGATTTTAATAAAGAAATTGTAGACAAAGATATTGAGTTGTTTGCGAAATGGGAGCCAGATGCGAATAGCGGGGCTACGTTCTATACCGTAACATTTAATAGTATGGAAGGCTCAGGCGTGGCTTCTCAGGTGGTTATAGATGGGGCAAAAGCAGTAAAACCAAAAGATCCAGAAAGAGAAGGATATACATTTGGCGGCTGGCATACAGAGAAAGAATGTAAGAATCTGTACGATTTTAATGCAGAAGTCAATGAAGACATCACATTATATGCAAAATGGACGTCAAATGAAGAGGAAAATAACGGGCCGTTTAAGGTGACGTTTAACAGCAATCAGGGAAGCGCTGTAGCGCCACAGACAGTGCAAAAGAATGGAAAGGCTACAGAACCAAAGGCGCCTACAAGAACAGGTTACAGATTTGCCGGCTGGTATGACAATAGTGGCAAGAAATTTGCTTTTGCCGCTACTAAGATTACACAGGACGTCACATTGACTGCGAAATGGATTCGGGTGTTTACAGTTACATTTGAAAGTAATGGAGGAACTAAATTTACGCCTCAAACCGTGGATTCAGGAACTAAGATTAAAAATGTGACGCCAACAAAAGCGAATTATACATTTGAAGGCTGGTATACGGATGCAGCCTGCACAAAGAAATTTTCTCCGGCAACTGCGATAACCAAAGACCTGAAATTGTATGCAAAATGGAAACCGAAACAGTCTCAACAGCCGAAGCTTCCTTCAAACGGCGCTAAGATAACGGAAGGGGATCTCATTTATAAAGTGACAAATTCCCATGCGACGCAAGGGACGGTATCTGTGGCTGGAGTTGCAAAAACGAAAAAATTAACATTGAAAGTTCCGTCAACTGTTGAGATTGAAGGAGTTGCATTTAAAGTAACCGCGATTGATTCTAAAGCTTTTACAAAGGCAAAGAAATTAAAGACAGTGGAAATCGGGGCAAATATTACCAAAATTAATTCCAAGGCGTTCTATAAATTGAAGAAATTAAAGACAGTAAAATTTAAGACGCTTAAAACGCCGAAATTTGGCAAGAACGCTTTTAAAGGAACAAATGCAAAATGTAAAGTTACAGTTCCAAAGAAAATGTCGAAAAAAGAATTTAATAATTTTAAGAAAAAAGCGAAAAAAGCCGGATTTGGGAAGAAAGTTACTTATAAAAAGAAATAAATGCCATATTTTAAAGGCATGAACAAAACAGCATCTGAAACCGTAATGGTTTTAGATGCTGTTTTTTAGCAATCTGATTAAATTTCGGAAGATTGAAAATTAAATAAGAACATAGATGAAAGAATGGAATGTCAGCCAACAGGCAAGGCTGACCGCCGCCGGACGTATGCCGCCCTTTTCGGCTGGCGTATGGCAGCAAGGTTTTGAATCCCAAAGCCGTTGCATAGCATTGCGAATCCGAGCAGGAGAAAACACTCCTGTCATTCGTGGTGTCGTGTAGCGGCTTTTTCATCAGCTCTACGTCTTATGCGTCTGGCTTTTTGATAATAATTACTTTTGATTTTTTGCTTCAATCAATGTTACCTGTTTGCATTTCGGACAATATAGGGGAAAGTTCTCCAATTCTGTATCTTGCCGTATCTGTAACCTTAATTTATTTCCGCAGATTGGGCAAAACAACCATTCTGTTTTCATAATGTCAAATCCTTTTCTTTCATAAAGCAAATGCGTATTCTTTTAGATTTTACGCAAATATCGTTTAAACAAAAAGCAAATCCACATATCAGATAAAACAAATGCGGGAAGCATATAAAGCGGCATATTTTCTAAAATCGCTTTTCCAATCCAAAAAGAGGGTAACGGAGATATTACATACTGTATATCTGTAGATAACTTTGTTAGTGCCATACCCTCTAGTTTATCAGATGAAATCGTCAGTACAAGCAATGCAACAATCATGCCCTGCAAGGTTCCTCCTGCCGCCAGCAATAAAATTGTAATCGAAGAAAGATGCGTCAGTTTAAAAACAGGCAGTAGAATAATAGTTGCAAGAAATGCGATAACAGTTTCTGTGCCTGTCTGCCGATGTCGACAAGATAGGCGTTAAGCTTGCCGCTTGTAAGAAAATTGGTGTATGTAACTTTGCGATATTGCTTCAGATAGCCCAGATGCCGCTGTCCCTATATGCTTATTGGCTGTTCTTCTTTGGCGGGTAATCGTAAATCTGGAATAAAATATCCGCTTTCTTAGAGTTTTATCCTTATCCGGTTTAACTCATGTATTGTAATCCTGCAAACGGAAAATAATAGGATTTTAAAATTCATTGAAATCACAGAAAAAGTGTGCTACAATCAAAACGTTGTGATGAAAAGTACAGGAGGGACTTTTATGGGCAAAATTGCAGTTATATCAGACAGTAACAGCGGAATTTCTCCACAGGAAGCAAAAGAGCTTGGCATATATATTATACCTATGCCATTTTTTATCAATGGCGAAACGTATTATGAAGGGGAAAATCTGACACAGGAACAGTTCTATGAAAGATTAAAAGATGGAAGCGAAATTTCAACTTCTATGCCTTCCGTTGGAAGCCTAACAGATTTATGGGATGAACTGTTATGCGCATATGACGAAATCGTGCATATTCCCATGTCAAGCGGTTTGAGCAGTTCATGTGAAACGGCAATGATGCTTGCAAATGACTATGAGGACAAAGTGTTTGTCGTCAATAATCAGAGAATTTCGGTCACACAGAGGCAATCCGTCCTTGACGCAAAAGCGCTTGCTGATAAAGGCAGGATTGCGGCGGAAATCAAAGAAATATTAGAGAGAGAAAAATTAGAATCTTCAATTTATATTATGGTAGACACGCTGGCTTATCTAAAAAAAGGAGGCAGAATCACTCCGGCGGCAGCGGCGTTAGGCACGTTGCTCCGATTAAAACCGGTGCTGCAGATTCAGGGGGATAAGTTAGATGCATTTGCAAAGGCGAGAACGGTAAAGCAGGCAAAAACCATTATGCTGGATGCGATGAAAAATGATTTAGCCAATCGTTTTGCCGATGCAAAAGGTCAAAACGTTCATCTTGAAATGGCGTATACCTATGATTTAGAAGCGGCAGAAGCATTTCGGGCAGAGGTTTTGGCGGCATTTCCGGACAGTGAAATTGTATTAAACCCACTGTCATTAAGCGTATCCTGCCATATAGGGCCGGGTGCGCTGGCGATTGCCTGCTCAAAAAAAATTCCGGAACTCTTGTCAGAAGGAGGAAACTAACATGGTAAAAGCAGTAGTCGGAGCAAACTGGGGCGATGAAGGAAAAGGTAAAATCACAGATATGCTGGCAAAGGAAGCGGACGTTGTTGTCCGCTTCCAAGGCGGAGCGAACGCTGGCCATACCATCGTCAATGATTATGGGAAATTTGCCTTACATACACTTCCGTCCGGCGTATTTTACCGCCATACAGTGAATGTGATTGGGAATGGCGTAGCGTTAAATATTCCGATTTTGATCGAGGAGATAAAATCCATCACAGACAGAGGCGTTCCAAGCCCAAATATGATCGTGTCAGACCGCGCCCAGATCGTAATGCCGTACCATATATTATTTGACCAATATGAAGAAGAACGTTTAGGCGGGAAATCTTTTGGTTCCACGAAATCAGGAATCGCGCCTTTTTACTCGGATAAATATGCGAAAATTGGCATTCAGGTCAGTGAATTGTTTGAGGAAACGGCATTAAAAGAGAAACTAATTCGGATTTGCGAAACAAAAAATATTTTGCTTGAACATTTGTACCATAAACCTTTGCTGCAGCCAGACGAATTATTTGAGACGTTAAAACAATACAGAGAACTGATCTCGCCGTATGTAAGCGACGTATCCGCTTATCTGGAAAACGCGCTAAAAGATGGGAAGCAGATCCTGTTAGAAGGGCAACTTGGGACGTTAAAAGATCCTGACCATGGAATTTATCCGATGGTTACGTCTTCTTCCACGCTTGCCGCATTTGGCGCAATCGGCGCAGGAATCCCGCCTTATGAGATAAAGAAAGTGATAACTGTATGTAAAGCATATTCCTCCGCCGTAGGGGCAGGCGCATTTGTCAGCGAAATTTTTGGAGAAGATGCAGAGGAATTAAGGAAGCGCGGCGGCGACGGCGGTGAGTTTGGAGCAACGACGGGACGGCCGAGACGCATGGGCTGGTTCGACTGCGTAGCCAGTAAATACGGATGCAGGCTTCAGGGCGCGACAGACGTCGTCTTTACTGTATTGGACGTATTGGGGTATTTAGATGAAATTCCAGTGTGCGTCGGTTATGAAATTGATGGGAAAGTGACAACAGACTTTCCGACAACAGGAAAACTCGAAAAAGCAAAACCAGTATTAAAGAAACTTGCAGGCTGGAAATCAGATATTCGGGGAATCCGCGCATACGAAGAATTGCCGGAAAACTGTAGGCGCTATATTGAATTTGTAGAAGAACAGATTGGATACCCGATTACCATGGTGTCCAATGGACCGGGCAGAGAAGACATTATATACAGAGATTTTAAGTGAAAGTAATTTGGGATCTTTATTTGGCAGAGCCGTCATAAAAAAGGCTCTGCCTTTTTTTGGGGATAGCGCCTGATTTCTGTTTTCCTATTGAGAAAGCAAAAAGAAAGTCATGCTTTATTGGTTGTTCCGTTCTTTAAGATAGCGGTACATTGCAAGGCAGATCCAGAGCAAAACCGGAATTAAAATAGTAAATCCGATTGATATTTTCAAAAGTTCTAAAGTTTTAGGATGATCAATTAAGGCAAAAACCAGCGTTGCCAGATACAATCCGACAAGAAGGATTACGCCGAAAATTGCGGCGGTTTGTTTGATGCGTTTCATTCGTTAGTTTCCTTTCTGATGCAGTGAGCAAATAGCTTTCTGATAATATTTTTCCGCATGTTCTATGCTTAAAGAAAGTTGGCGTTTAATCTTTGGAGAATTGTTTCTTTCGGGGCGCCTTCCATGTAAAATGTTAAAATTAAAATGCGGATACCTTATAAGTTCTCCTTTATGCAGGAGTTGTTCCAGAAGTTCCTGCTTTTAGTAATATTTTGGAAGAAAGCATAGATTTTCTGAAAATATAAGATTTGTTAGATATTTGTGAATTGTTTTTAAGAAAAATATACTTTTCATAATTTTACCATAGTAAAAAACCAGATGCAATAGATTTTTAATTAAAAACCGGAATTGTATTGCCATTCTTCGATTGCTGCCGCTGATATGATGAAACGCCATTGAAGACCATATGGACATATGCTATAATCCTGATATGCAAAAAGGGAAATCTATTCGGAGAAATTTCATTGAAGAAAAATCAAATATTTACGGTTATAAGAAGAAATCGAACATTTACAGAATAAGAAAAATCAAATAGTTACAGTCAGACTTTCTATACTTATATGAAAGAATATTTCAAAGAATAAACTAAAAAAATAATTCTTGGTTTTAGAATCGCAAAAATGGAAAAACATGGAGGGACGAATTTGCAAACACATACGATTTTATCCAATAAATTATATCTGTATCTAACGGAATTTTTTGCCGGAATGTCGGTGATGGCGGTGGAGCTTGGCGCAAGCCGCCTGCTGGCGCCATATTTTAGCTCGTCTCAGATCGTTTGGACGATTATTATAGGCACAATTATGATTGCAATGGCGCTTGGCAATATTTATGGCGGACGCTATGCGGACAAAAATCCAAATCCTGATAAACTGTATGGCAGGATCTTAATTGCAGCAATCTGGATCGCCTGTATTCCCGTAGTTGGAAAATATGTAATTTTAGGCATTTCGGCTGTTTTGATTTTTACAGTCAGCAGCAATTTTTTGATTCTTGCAGGGTTTCTTGCCTGTATGGCAATTTTTGTCTTTCCGCTGTTTTTGCTTGGCACGGTTACGCCGTCTTTGGTAAAGTATACCGTAGACAGTTTAGAGGACAACGGAAAAACAGTCGGTATGTTAAATGCTTCGAATACCATCGGAAGTATTTTAGGGACGTTTTTGCCGACATTTGTGACAATCCCGTCTGTGGGAACGTCCATTACATTTTTGATTTTTTCGGGCATTTTGCTTTTGCTTACGGTTATTTATTTTGTCAGCATGAAAACGGGAAAAAAGAAACTTGCTATTGGGATACTCTGTTTTGCCGTCTGTTGCGGAACGGGGCATTCGGACAGTTTTGCTTTTTGGGAGACAAATCTTTCCTACGAAGGAGAATCCGTTTATAATTATCTTCAGGTAAAGGAAGATGACGGGCAAGTGATTCTTTCAACAAATGTTTTGTTTGGCGTGCAGTCTATCTTGAAAAAAGACGACAGCCTGACGGGAATGTATTATGACTATGCGCTTGCCGCGCCGCTGATGGCAGATGTTATGCAAAAAGATCAAGTAGATGTGCTGATATTAGGGAATGGCACAGGCACATTCGCTTCGCAGTGCAGGCGTTATTTTAAACAGACAAATGTGACAGGCGTAGAAATTGATGAAAAAATTTCAAAATTAGCGGAAGAATATTTTCAGCTTCCAGAAGATGTGGAGACAGTCACATACGATGGCCGCGCGTATCTAAACGTGACGGATCAGGTTTATGACGTGATTTTAGTGGATGCATATCAGGATATTACAATCCCGTTCCAAATGTCTTCCATAGAATTTTTTACGCTGGTAAAAGAACATCTAAAGCCAGACGGCGTGATGGCTGTCAATATGAATATGCGTGGGAAAAAGGAAGGAAACATAAATCAATATCTTGCAGACACGATTTCAAATGTGTTTGAGGAAGTGTATGTCACAGATGTTTTGGGCTCAACAAACCGTCTGTTGTATGCATCCGGTTCAAACCAAATATTAGAACGGCTTGCCAAAAACCGCGAAATGCTGGCTGATGCGCAGTTATCTGAAATGATGGAGCGTGTTGCATCAGGATTGGAGAACTATCAGGCAGGCGGTTATCTGATGACAGATGAGAAAGCGCCGGTGGAGGTATTAGGGATGCAGGCCATAGACGGTTTAATACAAAATGAAATTGGCTATTATAAAAAAGTTTTTGAAAAAAAAGGCATTTCCGGTCTTTTGAATGAAATGCGATAGAGACAATCAAAAGCAAACGTATCAATCTCAAAGGCAATATGTAAATAAAGTAAGCTCCGGCATATGTGATTTTATGCCGGAGCTTACAGGGGAGGATAAGTATTCTTGCATCTTTCGTAGCAGTTCCCAAAGAGTGGGTGGGGGATTCATCTCATTTGGGAACAATCATAGTATAGGCAGGATTGAATATGTTTATACATATTTTTGAAAAAAGTTTTGAATTTTTGACATAGATTTGCTATAATACATACTTAGGACTTGCAATTTGTAAAAAAGGAGTAAGAGAATGGGATTATTACAGGAATGGCAGAAAATTGCCTATAACGAAAAAGCGAATAAACAGGATTTGAACAGATTTTGGCAGAGATATTTTCTTTTGGAAAAAGGCGTGTATGAGAAGCTGCTCTCAAATCCCGAAGAAAAAGTGGAAGGAACGGTCAAAGAGCTTGCAGAGAGGTATCATCTTAATCTATTAGAAATGGCAGGTTTTTTGGACGGGATTAACGACAGCCTTGTGGAGAAAAATCCGATCGAGGCGTTAGAAGAAGGCACAAAGGTGAATTTGGTTTTTGACAAAGAACTGCTGTATAAAAATATGGTAGATGCGAAAGCAGACTGGCTCTATGAACTGCCAATGTGGGATGAGATTTTTGATGCAGAGACGAAAAAGGCTCTGTATTTAGAACAGAAGAAATCCGGAACGGTAATTGTTGGAAAGAAGATTGGAAGAAATGAGCCATGTCCGTGTGGCAGCGGCAAAAAGTATAAACATTGCTGTGGAAAATAGCATGCGATTTCGATATATCATACAGCAGTGAAAAGAAAATATCTGACACACTGCTGCTTGTGACAGACTGGTAAAGACGTTTCCGGTTTGGAATCCATGACATTGGATTTTTCTGTATTTTGAAAAAAAGCCTTTACATCTGTGGCGAATTGATTTATGATAGAGAAAATTAAGTCTAACACATAGACGAGACGAGTAATCTGTCCGAATGTAGCAGAGAGAGATGCCGCTTTTTTGCCTGAGTTTAAAAGCGCGCTGGAAGCATCTTTACAGGAAACAGACGAAAACTACCTCTGAGTGGCCCCAATCCGGTCCGGTGACTCCGTTATCGTCAAATGAGATTCCATTTTCTTTTTATCGAAAATGGAAAAATTAGGTGGAACCACGGTTAAAATATCGTCCTGAATACATGATTGTATTCGGGATTTTTTATGCGTCAGCCTATGCAGAAAAACTATGCCGCTAGAGTGGCGTATGGGCGGCGTCGGGTGGAGAACCGGTATCTTTTCCATCCGATTTTAAAAGGAAGGAGCAGGAGAAATGAGAATTACATTAAAAGATGGCTCTGTGAAAGAGTACAGTGAAGCAAAATCCGTTTATGAAATTGCAAAAGACATTAGCGAAGGACTGGCGAGAGTGGCTTGCGCCGGAGAGTTAAACGGTGAAATTGTGGATTTGCGGACAGAAGTCTGTGAGGACGCGCATTTAAACATTATTACAAATGGAGATCCGGAAGGGCTTAAGGTGATCCGCCATACGACAGCCCATGTTTTGGCGGAAGCGGTCAAGCGGCTGTTCCCAAACGCAAAAGTGACGATTGGGCCGGCGATTGCAGATGGGTTTTATTATGATTTCGATGCGGAGCCGTTTTCAAGGGAAGATTTAGATAAAATTGAAGCGGAGATGAAAAAGATTATCAAAGAAGGGCATGAAATCAAACGCTTTACGCTTCCGAAAGATGAGGCAATCCAGTTGATGAAAGAGAAAGACGAGCCGTTTAAGGTGGAGTTAATCGAGGATTTGCCCGAAGGCTCAGTGATTTCCTTCTATGATCAGGGCGGTTTTGTTGATTTGTGCGCAGGGCCGCACTTAATGAGCGCGAAAGGGATTAAAGCGTATAAACTGATTTCGTCTTCGATGGCATATTGGAGGGGAGATTCCAATAAAGCGCGTTTACAGCGGATTTATGGAACCGCATTTTATAAAAAAGAAGAACTAAAAGCGCATTTGGAAAAGCTAGAAGATGCAAAACGCAGGGATCACAATAAACTGGGCCGTGAAATGGGGCTTTTTACGACGGTAGATGTGATTGGGCAGGGACTGCCGCTGTTTACTCCGAAGGGAACAAAGATGATTCAAAAATTACAGCGCTGGATTGAAGACATTGAGGAAAAAGAGTGGGGATATGTCCGCACGAGGACGCCGCTTATGGCAAAATCTGATTTGTATAAAATATCTGGACACTGGGATCATTATAAAGAAGGAATGTTTGTTCTTGGCGATGAGGAGACGGACAAAGAAGTGTTTGCGCTTCGTCCGATGACTTGCCCGTTCCAGTATTATGTCTATAAAAATGAACAGCATTCTTACCGTGATTTGCCTTACCGTATGGGTGAGACTTCGACATTATTCCGCAATGAGGATTCAGGAGAAATGCACGGGCTGACGCGTGTGCGGCAGTTTACAATTTCAGAAGGGCATTTAATCGTCCGGCCGGATCAGATGGCAGAGGAGTTTAAGGGCTGCCTTGCTCTGGCGAAACATTGCCTAAAGACGCTTGGGGTAGAGGAAGACGTGACATATCATTTGTCAAAATGGGATCCAGACAATCAGGAAAAATATATCGGGGAGCCGAAAGTCTGGGAAGAAACGCAGCAGCGCATGCGTGACATTTTGAAGGAACTTGACATTACATTCGTCGAAGACGTCGGAGAAGCGGCGTTTTATGGGCCGAAAGTGGATATAAATGCCCGCAATGTCTATGGAAAAGACGATACGATGATTACGATCCAGTGGGACGCAGTCCTAGCGGAACAGTTTGATATGTATTATATTGATGCAAATGGAGATAAAGTCCGTCCGTACATTATCCACCGCACCTCGTTAGGATGCTATGAGCGGACGCTTGCATGGTTAATTGAGAAATATGCAGGTAAATTCCCGACATGGCTTTGCGCTGAACAGGTTCGTGTGCTCCCAATATCTGAAAAGTACGAAGCATATGCAGAAAAAGTTAGAAAAGAATTGGTGAAAAATGGAATTGACGCTACAGCAGACAATCGTTCAGAAAAGATAGGCTTTAAAATCAGGGAGGCAAGACTGGATAAACTTCCATATATGTTAGTCGTCGGCCAGAAGGAAGAGGAGGATAAAACCGTTTCGGTTAGAAGCCGTTTTGCCGGAGATGAAGGAAGTATGCCGTTAAATGAATTTATTTCTGCGGTTAAAAAAGAAATTGATACAAAAGAAATCCGAAAAGAAGAGGAAATACAGGAAAAGAAATCATAGAATATTTTAACGTTTATGTTCAAATACTAAGTCCGGTCAGTTTGTTCTGGCCGGATTTTTCGTAACACACGTTTTTAGGAGAAAGGAGAAATTGACGATGACAAAATTAGAATGTTCTGTAACAAATTGTTTTTACAATGATGACAAATGTTGCTGCAAAGGTGATATTATGATCGAAGGCCGTGGAGCGCACAACGCGGGGGACACCTGTTGTTCAAGCTTTCGCGAGAGAAAAGGCGACATGGCGAGAAACGCTGTCAGCGCGCCGAAAAAGAATATCGAGGTAGATTGTAAGGCATGTAACTGTGTGCATAACAAAGACTGCAAATGCGATGCAGAGAAGATCGGCATTGCCGGAGGCGGGGCATGTCAGTGCGCAGAAACGGAATGTATGACATTTTGCTGTAAATAGCTGTCAACTTGTGCGTTTACCCCAAAGATTTTGTTGGTTTTTGGGGTAAACCACAAAGTCTTGTCGAAAAAAGCAAAAAAAAGGAAGTTGAATATGTTTGATTTTTGTGGCATATAGGGGTAAAATGTCTATATGGAATAGAAATTGTAAGTAGGAGCAGCCAATATAGCCATTGTCCTATAGGATTGTTTTGTTTTACAGCATGGAGAAGCGATGATGAGAGAAATGTTGGAATTGCAGGAGGCCATAGAACGCCAGAGAAGCCGTGTAGATGCAATGGTAGAGCATGGGACGGACGACGAAGCGTTTATTAGAGCGAACCGCAAATTGGATCTTTTAATCGAAGAATACATAGAGTTAAAGATTCAGATGTCATATGAAAAAGATTAACTGTTTTCATAAAAAATCTAAATTCTGCGCAGTATGCTGAAATTCTGCGTTTTGTATATGTTGCACGTTACTTTAGTCAGTAGCGGGCAACATTTTTGCTTTTCAGGCGCTTGCAATTTTATAGAAGAAGGTATAAAATAACAATATGTGGTAGAAAGTGGAGTAAAATGGTTCAAAGTGGCGCACATATGGCGCAAGAGGGTTCCGTTATGTTTATGGGAGAATACAGCCATACAATAGATGCCAAAGGCAGATTGATTGTCCCTTCCAAATTCAGGGAGCAGTTGGGCAATGAATTTGTGATAACCAAAGGTCTGGATGGATGCCTGTTTGTGTATTCAAATGCAGAATGGGAGAACATTGAGGAGAAATTTCAGAATATTCCGCTTACCACAAAAGATGCGAGAAAATTTTCCCGTTTCTTCTTTTCAGGCGCGGCCGTCTGTGAAGTGGACAAGCAGGGGAGAATATTGCTGCCGCAAGGGCTGCGGGAATACGCAGGTTTGCAAAAAGACGTTGTACTGGCAGGCGTTTTAAGCCGGATTGAGATTTGGAGCAAAGAACGCTGGCAGGATACAAACGCTTATGATGACATGGACGAAATTGCCGAACATATGGCGGGACTGGGACTTAACATTTGATGGAGAGAAAAGAAATGGCATACCATAAATCCGTATTGTTGGACGAAGTAATTGAATATCTGAACATTCGTCCGGATGGGATTTATGTGGACGGGACGCTTGGAGGAGCAGGGCATTCCTATGAGATCGTAAAAAGGCTTTCTAAAACGGGAAGGCTGATTGGCGTGGATCAAGATGAAGACGCCATTTGCGAGGCAGGCAGGCGGTTACAAGAGTATGAAGACCGCGTGACGATTGTCCGGAGTAATTACAGCCAGATACGGGACATTTTGAAAACGGCAGGGGTAGGGAAGGCAGACGGGATACTTTTAGATCTAGGGGTTTCCTCTTACCAGTTGGACGCGCCGGAGCGGGGATTTACATACCGCATGGAACAAGCGCCGCTTGACATGCGTATGGATCACAGGCAAAAGCTGACGGCGGAAGATATTGTCAATGAGTACAGCGAAATGGATTTATACCATATCATACGCGATTATGGGGAAGACCGTTTTGCGAAAAATATAGCGAAACATATTGTAAAGGCACGGAAAGATAAGCGCATTCGTACATCGGGGGAATTGACGGAAATTATCCGTATGGCAATTCCCAAAAAAGCGCAGGCATCCGGAGGGCATCCGGCGAAGCGCGCATTTCAGGCGATTCGGATTGAAGTAAATCACGAACTGGAAGTTTTGGAAAATACGTTAGAAGATATGATCGATTTGTTACAGCCAAAAGGAAGGCTTTGTATTATAACATTCCATTCTTTAGAAGACAGGATTGTGAAGCTTCATTTTAGGAAAAATGAACATCCATGCATCTGTCCGAGGGAGTTTCCGCTTTGCGTGTGTGGGAAACAGCCAAAAGGAATCTGTATTACAAAGAAGCCGGTTCTTCCGACAGAGGCTGAAACAAAGGAAAACAGCAGGGCAAAAAGCGCAAAGCTGAGGGTATTTGAGAAAATTTAGACAGAGGAGTGAAGATATATGGCAAACGAATCCAGAAATCATACCAGAAGAAAGGAAAATTTAAAGACAAATTATTATATTGATGGCAATACAGTCCGCCGCTTAGAAGGGGAGCCGGAAGAACGCAGGCAGAGAGCCTTAGAAAAAGAGCGGGCGCAAAAACGGCGGCAGAACCGGCGCGCGGCGAAGCGGAATCAGGAACGTGAGCAGCGGATTAATTTAGGGTATGTTGCATTTTGCTCAACGGCCGTTATTTTGCTCGGCGTTGTGTGTGGCGCCTATATTCATTTTCAGTCGGATATTATCAATAAAACAAAAGTGATTTCCAGCCTTGAAAGCCAGATCGTAGATTTGAGGGCGGATAATGACGCGGCGTTGAAAAGGATTGAGCTTTCCACGGATTTAGATGCGATTAAAGAGCAGGCGCTTAGTTTTGGAATGAAGTATGCGGCGCCGGATCAGATTTTTTATTATAGCGTTCAGGACAATGACTATATGAACCAGTATTCTGACATACCGGACAGCGAATAGGAAGAGCAGGAGTATAAGCATTGCCAAGAAAACGAAAAAAGACGACGAAATTTGTAAAACGGATGCAGATTAAACTGATTGTGATGTTTTTAATTGTCACGTCTTTGCTGACCGGTTTGATCTGCAGGCTGATGTACATTGAATATAAACAGGGTGATAAATACGAAAAAATTGTGCTTTCGCAACAGGGATATGACAGCCGGATTATTCCGTACCAGCGGGGGGATATTGTAGACGCCAAGGGGACGATACTTGCGACGAGCCTTGATGTTTACAATGTTATTTTTGACTGTAGTGTATTGGAAAAGCAGAAGAAGAAAATAGTAAATGGGACAATATCTGCGATTTTATCTTGTTTCCCTGATCTAAAAGAGGACGATCTCCGCCGGATTTTAAATGAAAATCCAAAGAGCCAGTATAATATCCTGCTTCGGAAGCTGCCATATGAGCAGATACAGCCATATGTGGAATTAGAAGCAGACAGTAAGAAAAACAAAAATATCAAAAAAGGCGCGTTATGGTTTGAAAAAGAGTATATCCGCAATTATCCATATGGTTCAACTGCCGCATCGTTAATCGGATTTGTTTCCGGCGGGAACGTCGGGACGATCGGCATGGAAAATTACTATAACAGCACATTAAATGGCCTAAATGGGAAAGAATATGGATATCTCAATTCGGACAATAACGTTGAAAAGACGATTCGGGAAGCGAAAGACGGCAAGACGATTGTTTCAACGATAGATATTCATATTCAGGGCATCGTTGAGGAAAAACTTGCAAAGTTCAATGAAGAAAATACAAATGGTTATATTACGGGGCCGGGCAGTAAAAATATTGCGGCGATTGTGATGAATCCGCAAAACGGCGAAGTGCTTGCCATGGCGAAATATCCAAATTTTGATTTGAATAACCCGAGGGATATTTCCGCGTATTTTACGGAGGAGGAATTACAAGGGCTTACAGAAGAACAGCAGATGGAGCTTTTAAACGACTTATGGGAAAATTTCTGTGTGTCCTATACGTTTGAGCCGGGATCTACTGTTAAGCCGATGACAGTGGCATGCGGGCTTGATACGGGAACGTTAAATGGGTCGGAGACATATGTGTGCGACGGCGAGGAAAAGTTTAATGGCACTCCGGTGCATTGCGTCAGCCGTGTGGGGCATGGGACGGAAACAATCGAAAAATCTCTGATGGACTCCTGTAACGATGCATTGATGCAGATGTCGTATGTAATTGGAGAAGAAAACTTTAAAAATTACCAGAAAATCTATGGGTTTGGGGAAAAAACGGGAATAGACCTGCCGGGAGAAGAACGCGGGATTTTATTTGATGAGATGACGCCGATTGATCTTGCGACAAATTCATTTGGGCAAAATTATAACTGCACGATGATACAGGTGGCAAGCGCGTTTTCCTCCCTGATTAACGGCGGCCAGTATTACCAGCCTCATGTCGTTAAAAAAATACTGGATTCGGAAGGCAATACTCTAGAGACGATAAAGCCGGTGCTTTTAAAAGAAACGGCGTCCAAAGAAACGTCGGAGTTAGTTAAGTCTTATCTCTATAAAACGGTGTCGGAAGGTACAGGAGAGATGGCAAAAGTGAATGGCTATTCCATGGGTGGCAAAACAGGGACGGCGCAAAAGCATCCAAGGGCGGAAAAGAAGTATCTTGTGTCTTTTATTGGATATCTGCCTCAGGAAAATCCACAGCTTGTCATTTATGTAGTAATAGATGAGCCAAATTTTAAAGAACAGGCGCATAGCAATTACGCGCAGGCAGTCGTGAAAGAAATTTTAGAAGAAGTCCTTCCTTATATGAATATGTATCCAGATGAGGAGAAAAAGGAGGAACCGGAAGAAGGAGAAAATCCACAGGGAAGCCAGCCGGAAGGAGGAGAAAGCCCACAGGGAAACCAGCCGGAAGGAAGCGGGGAGAACCCACAGGGAAATCAGCCGGAAGAAGAGGAAAATCCACAGGGAAGCGGTGAAGAACCACAAGAAAACCAGCCGGAAAGCGGAGAAAACCCACAGGAAGGACAGCCGGAAGGAGGCGGGCAGGGAATCCAAGGGGAATCGCCGCCGGAAGATGAAGACGAGCCGCAAGATCCATTTTAGGAAATCTTAATTTGAGTATAGAAACCCCTAACCGCTATAAGAAAGCAGCCGAGAAGCCGGACAGGCGGCAGGCAGATAGAGTTGCTGGAAAAGGAAGAAAGGAACTCATAACCGCTAAAAAGGAATAATAGAATAAAAGAAAGGTCTTTTATGGAGTGACGGCGGTATGAACCGGTATAAAACATTTAACCGAATGAAAACCATGATCATTTTTATGGCAGTTTTGTTTATGATGTTTTTTTTGGCGGGAAGGCTGGTTTATTTGATGATATTTTGCTCAGAATATTATGGGAATAAAGCGGAAGACCTGCACGAAAGGGAACGGGACATTAAAGCGGCGCGTGGGAAAATCATAGACGCCAAAGGCGTAGCGCTTGCGGTGAATAAAACGGTATGTACGATTTCTGTAATCCATAACCAGATTGAAGATCCGGAGGCTGTAATTTCAGCATTGACGAAAGAATTAGAGCTTTCCGAAGAAAAGGTGCGCGCGCGTGTGGAGAAAATCAGTTCGATTGAACGCATCAAATCGAATGTCGACAAAGCGACGGGAGAGCGGATTCGCGCTTATGGGCTTTCCGGCATAAAGGTAGACGAAGATTATAAACGCTATTACCCCTATGATACGCTTGCTTCAAAAGTATTAGGGTTTACGGGCGGCGACAATCAGGGAATTGTGGGGCTGGAAGTGAAATACGACGAATACCTTCAGGGAACAAACGGTAAAATATTAACGCTGACGGATGCCAGAGGGGTGGAAATTGAAAATGCCGGAGAATCCAGATTAGATCCGGTAGACGGCAACGATCTTCATGTCAGCCTTGATTACAATATACAAATGTATGCGGAGCAGGCGGCAAAAAAAGCTCTGGAGCAAAAACAGGCGGACAGCGTTTCTATAATTGTGATAAATCCTTCCAATGGGGAACTGATGGCAATGGTAAATGTGCCGGAGTTTAACTTAAACGATCCGTTTACATTAAACTATGAGCTTTCCAGAGCTGTTCCGGAAGAAGAAAAACAAAATCTTCTCAATGGAATGTGGAGGAACCAGTGTATCAATGACACATATGAGCCCGGTTCCACATTTAAAATCATTACGACGACGGCGGCGTTAGAAGAAGGCGTTGTAAGCCTTTCCGATCAATTTTTCTGCCCCGGCTACATTATGGTGGAGGACAGGCGGATTCACTGCCACAAACGCACAGGACACGGCGCTGAGGATTTTACCCATGGAATTATGAACTCCTGCAATCCGGTGTTTATTGACGTGGGGCTCCGCGTCGGGCCGGAGCGTTTTTATGACTATTTTAAAAGCCTTGGGCTTTTGAAAAAAACAGGGATAGACCTGCCGGGGGAAGCGGCTACCATTATGCACTCCAAAGAAAATATCGGTCTTGTGGAGCTTGCGACGATGTCGTTTGGGCAGTCCTTCCAAATTACGCCAATACAGCTTGTGACGACAGTTTCTTCTATTATAAATGGAGGAACGCGGATTACGCCGCATTTTGGGGTATCGGTGAAAAATGGGGAAGGGAAACTTGTCAAAGAATTTAAGTATGAGACGACAGAGGGCATTGTAAGCAAAGAAACGTCGGATACTGTCCGTCATCTGTTAGAGCAGGTTGTTTCGGAAGGCGGCGGGAAAAATGCGAAAATTGCAGGATATGAAATTGGTGGAAAGACAGCGACTTCCCAGACGCTTCCAAGAAGCGCCAATAAATACATTTCCTCTTTTTTGGGGTTTGCCCCTGTAGAAAATCCTCAGGTTCTTGCGCTTGTCATTATTAATAATCCACAGGGAATCTATTATGGAGGAACAATAGCGGCTCCCGTGGCAAGAGAGATTTTTGAAAATATCCTGCCTTATCTGGAGATCCCGTTTGATGAAAATAGTAAGGAAGAATCCTAAATTGTCTCTTGCGGATTTGTTTGGAATCACATATACTTGATATTTGGAAGCCATGGCGCATTTTAGGATGCGAATAGAGTACGGGAAAGAGGGAAAAGTTATGATTTATCATGTAGCAGCGCCAACATTAATCGCGTTTGCAATCAGCGCATTATCCGGTCCGCTTCTCATTCCGTTTTTGAGGAAGTTAAAAGTCGGTCAGACGGAACGGGAAGAATTAAAATCCCATTTGAAAAAAAACGGAACGCCGACAATGGGCGGGATTATGATTTTAGCGGGTATTTTGGTTACAAGTCTTTTGTTTATAAACGAGTATCCGAAAATTATCCCTATCCTGTTTTTGACAGTGGGGTTTGGCGCAATCGGGTTTTTAGATGATTATTTAAAAGTTGTGCTTAGGCGTTCGGACGGACTTTTGCCCGGACAGAAAATGCTGTTACAGATTGCAGTGACTGGAGTGTTTGCGTTTTATCTTTTAAAATACACAGACGTTTCCCTTTTCATGTTGATTCCATTTGGAAAAGGAAGGTTTCTTGATTTTGGCTGGGCGGCGATCCCGCTTATGTTTCTCGTTGTCATTGGCACGGTAAACGGCGTAAATTTTACAGATGGTTTGGACGGACTTGCCTCTAGCGTTACTGTATTGGTCGCGACATTTTTTAGTACGGTTGCAGTCGGCGCCAAAAGCGGCATTGAGCCGATTACATGCGCAGTTGTTGGGGCGCTATTGGGTTTCTTGCTGTTTAATGTTTATCCTGCAAAGGTGTTTATGGGGGATACTGGATCTCTTGCTTTGGGCGGGTTTGTGGCGGCTACTGCTTATATGCTCCAAATGCCATTGTTTATTCCGATTGTCGGGTTAATCTATATGCTGGAAGTTATTTCCGTAATGATTCAGGTGGCTTATTTTAAAGCGACGCATGGAAAGCGGTTTTTCCGTATGGCTCCGATTCATCACCATTTTGAACTGGGAGGATGGCAGGAAACGAAGGTGGTCGCGGTTTTTTCCGTCGTTACCGCATTATTGTGCCTTGTGGCGCTGATGGCATTGTAGGAGGTTTTTACACATGAATGTAAAGGACAAAAGATTCCTTGTCGCCGGAACGGGAAGAAGCGGCGCATCCGCAGCGGAATTGTTAAAAAAAATGGGAATTTCCACACGTTTGTTCGATGGGAATGAAAAACTGGATATAGAAGCGTTTTACCAAAAACATCCGCTGTTAGACGGCATGGAAATCCTCTTAGGCGGCTTGACGGAAGAAGAAATGGAACAGACGGATATTTTGGTGTTAAGCCCCGGCATACCGTCTGATTTGCCGATGGTGGAAGAAATGCGAAAAAAAGGCGTTATCGTATGGGGTGAGATTGAACTTGCCTATACGTTTGCAAAAGGATATGTGCTGGCAATTACCGGAACGAACGGCAAGACGACGACGACAGCCCTTTTAGGAGAAATTTTAAAAAGCTATTTCAGCGACGTATGCGTAGTGGGCAATATTGGGATACCCTATACAAGCGTGGCTTTGGACACGGAACCCGGAACAGTGACTGTGGCGGAAATCAGCAGTTTCCAGTTAGAAACGGCGCATAATTTTGCGCCAAAGGTGACAGCGATTTTAAATATTACGCCGGATCACTTAAACCGCCACCATACGATGGAAAATTATATAGCGGTCAAGGAGAGCATTACGAAAAACCAGACTGACGGGGATTTGTGCGTTTTAAATTACGAGGATCCTGTATTGCGTGAATTTGGGCAGCGGCTTGACGTTCCCGTGACATGGTTTTCCAGTAAAAGGGAATTGGAGAACGGGCTGTATTTAAAGGAAGGCTGCATTTTTTGCTCGAAAGACGGAAAAACCGTAAAACTTGTGGAAACAGAGGAATTAAAATTGCTTGGGACGCATAATTATGAAAATGTAATGGCCGCCGCGGCAATGGCTCTTGGGTTTGGCGCGCCGCTTTCAAACGTGCGGCAGGCGGTAAAGCAATTTGAGGCAGTGGAACACAGGATTGAGTATGTAACGGAAAAAAGGGGAATCCGTTTTTATAATGATTCAAAAGCGACAAATCCAGATGCAGCCATTCAGGGAGTATTGGCAATGAACCGTCCGACGTATCTGATTGGCGGTGGATGTGACAAGGGTTCTTCCTATGATGCATGGATTGCATCGTTTGGGGAGAAAGTCAAGGAGCTTATTCTCATAGGACAGACAAAAGAAGACATTGCAGACGCAGCAAAGGCACAGGGATTTTTGTCCGTGGAAATGGCGGACTCCTTAGAGGAAGCAGTAAAGATCTGCTACAGACATGCCAAAAGCGGAGACGCAGTCCTGCTTTCACCGGCATGCGCAAGTTTTGGAATGTTTTTGGATTATGAGGAGCGAGGAAGGATTTTCAAGGAAATCGCGCGCCGCTTAGAGGAGTGAATCTATGGGCAGAAGGCCGAAAGCTAAGAAAAATGGGGAAAAACAAATTAAATATTTTGACTATACGCTGTTGTTTATCATTATTTTTCTCGTGGGCTTTGGTCTGGTTATGCTGTACAGCACAAGCTCTTACAATGCGCAGTTGAAATTTGATGACACTGCCTTTTATCTGAAAAAACAGTTATCCGCTTCCCTTTTAGGGTTTGCGGGAATGTTTGTAGTGGCGAATGTGGATTACCATATCTGGCTGCGTTTAAGCGGCCTGATTTACATAGTTTCCATTGCCCTTTGTACAGCGGTTATTTTTATGGGGACAAATTTGAATGGCTCTACAAGATGGCTGAAACTGGGGCCGCTTTCGTTCCAGCCTTCTGAAGTGGCAAAAATGGCAGTGATTTTATTCCTTGCGACCGTAATCAGCCGTATTCCGGCGCAGATGGGAAAGTTTGTGACTGTTGTGAAAATTATGCTGATCGTGCTGCCTGTTTTAGGGCTTGTAGGCGTCAGCAACTTAAGCACTGCCATTATTATCCTTGGGATTTCTGTCTGCCTGATTTTTGTGGCAAGCCCGAAATACCGGCATTTTATCATTATGGCGGCGTTTGTCATATTGTTTGGCATTATATTTATCAAACAGGCGGGGTACCGGACAGAGCGTATTTTAATCTGGCTAAACCCAGAAGAATACGATAAGGGCTACCAGACGCTTCAGGGACTGTATGCCATCGGCTCCGGCGGGCTGTTTGGCAAAGGGCTTGGAGAAAGTATGCAGAAACTGGGTTTTTTGCCAGAGGCGCAGAATGATATGATTTTCTCTATCATCTGTGAGGAACTAGGGCTGTTTGGCGCAATTTGCGTGATCTTACTGTTTCTGCTTTTGATCTGGAGATTTCTGGTTATTGCAAACAATGCTCCGGATTTATTTGGCGCATTAATCGTAGTTGGAATTATGGCGCATATCTCCATTCAGGTAATCCTAAATATTGCGGTCGTAACAAATTCCATTCCAAATACAGGCGTGACGCTTCCGTTTATCAGTTACGGCGGAACGTCAGTCGCGATTCTTTTGACAGAAATGGGATTTGCGTTAAGCGTCTCCCGCGGCATTAAATTGGAGATGATATAAATTGGAAAGAGAAAAGAAACAAAATCTTCACCGGAAACGGACAAGGAAAAGAAAGAGGCGTTTGTTTTTAAAGGCGTTTGGAATATTCCTGCTTTTGGCAGGCGCGTCTGCCTTGATTGTTTATTATGTATTTACCGTAAAAGAGATTATTGTAGAAGGAAATGAACGGTACACAGATGAGCAGATACAAAAATTTGTACAAAGCGACGAATATTCATGGAATTCGTTGTATGTCGTATTGAAGTATCAGTTCTTCAATGTGGAGGCGGTTCCTTTTGTGGAATCTATGGAGATTTCACTGAAAAACCCACATACGTTAAAAGTGCAAGTCTATGAAAAAGGCATTATCGGCTGTCTGTATATCGAATCAATCGGGCAGTACGCATATTTTGATACGGACGGTTTTGTCGTGGAAACCTCGAAAGAAGAAATAAAGGACATTCCAAAAGTAGAAGGGCTTGACTGTGACAAAGTTGTATTGTATGAAAAGCTTCCGCTAAAAGATGAGGCGATTTTGAAAAATCTTCTGACTGTGACGCGTTCCCTGAAAAAAAGCGGGATAGAGCCGGAAACAATCCAGTTTGCAGATTCAGGGGAAATGTCTCTTTCCTATGGGGGAATTGAAGTCCTTTTGGGGGAAGCGGATTATCTGACCAAGAAAATACAGAGATTACCATACATATTGCCGGAATTGACTGGAAAAAGAGGAATGCTTCATGTGGAAAACTGGACAGAAAACACGACAGACATTGTTTTTGATGAAATAAAATAGCGTTTTACGGAAATTTTTTCAAAATGTTATTGATTAATTATTCAAAAAATTATATTATAGAGTATATGGCTCCATTTATGACGGACAGACAGAAGAATTTTTAGACGAAAGAAAGCTGTATTTTCAGATAAATTTTCGTGAATAAAGGAGGAACTGACTTGCTTGAAATTAAAACACCAGATGCAGATTCTGCTGCGAAGATTATTGTAATCGGAGTTGGAGGAGCTGGCAATAATGCAGTGAACCGGATGATTGACGAAGCAATCGGCGGCGTAGAGTTTGTCGGGGTAAATACGGACAAGCAGGCGCTTATGCTTTGTAAAGCCCCGACACTGATACAAATTGGAGAAAAATTGACGAAAGGTTTGGGCGCCGGAGCGCAGCCTGAAATCGGTCAGAAAGCAGCCGAAGAAAGCGCGGAAGAGCTGTCGGAAGTCGTAAAAGGCGCAGACATGATTTTTGTTACCTGCGGAATGGGCGGCGGGACGGGAACCGGAGCCGCTCCAGTAGTTGCGCAGATTGCCAAAGATCAGGGCATCTTGACGGTAGGTGTTGTGACGAAACCTTTCAAGTTTGAGGCAAAGACCCGGATGGTAAATGCAGTTTCCGGAATAGACCGTTTAAAAGAATGTGTAGATACTTTGATCGTAATCCCGAATGACAAACTGCTTGAAATTGTAGACAGGAGAACGACGATGCCGGATGCTTTGAAGAAAGCGGACGAAGTGTTGCAGCAGGCTGTTCAGGGAATTACGGATTTGATTAATGTGCCGGCGCTGATTAACCTTGATTTTGCCGACGTCCAGACGGTTATGAAGGACAAGGGATTGGCGCATATCGGCATTGGCTTTGCTAAAGGCGATGACAAGGCGATAGAAGCGGTGAAATTAGCGGTGGCAAGCCCGCTGTTAGAAACGACGATTACAGGCGCATCTCATGTGATTATCAATATTTCCGGCGATATTACGCTTGCAGACGCCAACGATGCCGCAAGTTACGTCGAAGATCTTGCCGGAGATAATGCAAATATTATTTTCGGCGCGAAATACGATGAGAGTATGACGGACGAAGTGACAATTACCGTTATTGCGACGGGGTTAGAAAATCAGAATGGCGCGGGACAAAAGTCTGCGGGCATGAAATTCCAGTCCTCTTTTGGGCAGAGCCGTTCCATGGCAAATACAGCGGCAAATGCATCCCGTCCTGCGGGGAATACGGCAAGGCCGTTTAATGGGAATCCGCAGGCGTCCGGCTTACATAGCGCGCACGATGGATTTTCCGGACTGCATAATACGCAGTCAGGATTTGGCGCATCGAACACACAGCAGACGCCGACAACTCCATTTAACTACGGCGGCGTGAAAAAACCGCCCAAACCGGAGAGCAGTGTGCCACAAAAAGATATCCAAATTCCGGAATTCTTAAAGAATACCCGAAGATAGGAATATAGTACAAGGAAAGGACCTTAAAGATTTGAAATCTTTAAGGTCTTTTTTTGTCATTTTTACAAGATGGATTTTCTTAAAAATTAACACAATCTGACAAAATATAAACATGGCGTATTTTATAATGGAACTCAGAACAGGAGCCGGAGGTGAGAAGTGAATTATGAATTTTATGCAGATGTATTTTTCCTGACGAATTTTTATCTGGATTTTCTGGCTGTTTATTTAGTCAGTGAAATACTTCAGCAAAAAAAACGGCTGTTGCGGGATTTGTTTTGCTGCGCGGCCGGAAGTCTGACTGGCATTTTGCTGTTCCTTAAAATTGATAACTATGATTTTTATTTGTTATGCGCGCATTTTATTGTAAATCCGGCGATGACGCTTGCTTGTTTTATTCCGACAGAGAGAAAGCGGTATATCAAAGCGTTTTGTCTGATGTATTTTGTGATCTTACTGCTTGGAGGAAGCGTGGAGTGGATTTATGTCACGTTATTTGACAGACAATATTATGAATTAAGTCTGGCATTAAGTGGGATTCCCGCAGTTGTGTTTCTATATATGTTACGCAGAAAACGTAAAAATGTGCAGTGTTTTTGTCAGGCTGTTATTTTACACAAAGGAAAAACAATTACGCTTCCGGCTTTGTATGATACCGGAAACCGGCTGTTAGACCCTTATGTAAAAGAACCGGCGCATATCGTTTCAAAGAAAATTTATGAAAAACTGCATGAAGATATGGAAATTCCCATTCGTCTGATTCCATTTTCTTCTGTAGGATGCGCAGACGGAATGATTATGGCATTTACCATTGAGAGGCTTGTAGTGGAGTGGGAGGAGCGGAAAGTGGAATTTGCCCCTGCGGTTTTGGCGGCGGCGGACGATTCGATTTTTTGGAACCGGGCGTATCAAATGATTTTACACAACAGCGTAAGTGAAAAAATAGAAATGAAGAAAGGAAATGAGGAAAAAATATGTACATAAAAATCAACATACCAAAACAAATTCAGTTTAAATGGATGCCCTCTGTCTGCCAGATGATTTTCGGGGAAAAAAATGACATTCATTACATTGGGGGAGCGGAAGCGCTTCCGCCGCCATTGGAAGCGGAAGAAGAAGCGGCATGCATCAACCGTCTGGGAGCACATGGGGAAGATGCGGCAAAGAGCACGCTGATTGAGCATAATCTAAGGCTTGTCGTATATATTGCGAAAAAGTTTGACAATACGGGAATTGGAGTGGAAGATTTGATTTCGATTGGGACAATCGGGCTGATTAAATCAATCAATACATTTAACCCGCAAAAAAATATTAAGCTTGCAACATACGCTTCCCGATGCATTGAGAATGAGATTTTAATGTATTTGCGGAGAAACAGCAAGACAAAAATGGAAGTCAGCATAGACGAACCGTTAAATGTAGACTGGGATGGGAATGAGTTATTGCTGTCCGATATTTTAGGGACGGACGAAGATGTGATTTATAAAGATATTGAGGCGGAAGTGGAACATCATCTTCTTGGAAAAGCGATTGAGAAGCTTTCCGGAAGGGAACGGCTGATTGTAGAGCTGCGGTATGGGCTTGGGAAGGGAGGAGGAAAAGAACTGACGCAAAAAGAAGTGGCGGATAAGCTTGGAATCTCGCAATCCTACATATCAAGGCTGGAAAAGAAAATTATGAGGAGGCTGAAAAAAGAGATGATACGGTTAGAGTAGGCGGGCGTTACTTTAAAAATAGAAGGCATTTTCTGGACGGCAGAAAATGCAAAACGATATTTTGCAAAACCATATTTCAGTCCGGTTTGCTTTCGCGGCCTGTCAGGCAAAGCGGTAGGAAAATAGAGGAAATATGGTTTTGTTTTTTTGCCTGTTTTTGTGAAATATTATAAAAAAAAACCATTTTTACTTTTGTTTTTTGTTAATATATGGTACAGTGTAAATCATATAATATAGTTTAAATCATATAAATGAGGGAGGGATTTTTATGTTAAAGAAGATTAAAAAGATTACAGCCGCATTTCTGGCATTTTGTTTATTGGTTTGTTTGATCAAGCCAATTCAGGCAGACGCGGCGGTGAAGCTGAATTATAAAAAGAAAGTGATGCATGTCGGGGAAAAATTGACAATGAAAGTGAAGGGAACCAGAAAAAAAGTGAAATGGTCTTCCAGCAATAAAAAAATTGCGGCAGTGTCAAAGAAAGGGAAAGTGACGGCGAAAAGAGTAGGCGTTGTCAGGATTACTGCAAAAGTAGGAAAGAAAACCTATAGCAGTAAGCTGGCGGTCGTAGAGTCAGAATCAAAACAATATAAAGCGGGAGTGTACAAGGTTGGGAAAACCATTCCGGAAGGGGAGTATGTGTTGTTTTGTAAAAGCAAACTTGGCGCATCTTTTCAAATCAGCGAAAACGGATCTCAAACGCCGGATTCTATAATCAGCAGCGGGAATTTCACCCATAATTATATTATAAGCGTTCATGACGGGGAATATCTGACGCTCAACCGATGTGTGGCATATCCCGAAGAAGAAACAAGTAAAATCGAACAGGAAGTTGGAATGTTCCGGATTGGAATTGACGTTCCGGAAGGGGATTGTCAGCTTATTCAAATCAGCAGCCCTTTTGCATATTATGAGATACTTTCGGATTTAAGGAATGTCAAAGAGAGTATTGTAGAGGGCGGTGAGTTTACTGGAAACAAATACATTACTGTAAAAGAAGGCCAATATTTGAAATTAGAACGGTGTAAAATAATCGAATAAATTGAGATTAAAATGGAAGGAGCTGTTATGAATGCGGCTCCTATTCTGTTTGGGAGAAACTTCATAGGAATATTACAATTTATCTTCAATTTTTTGTCGTGTTATGCTAAAATATGAAAGACTTTGAGATAGATTCACAAAGCGTTTTTAGAAAAATTTATACTTTTACACGAAAATGGAGGGAAAATTTGGAAGCGTTGATTGTTGTTTTACTTATGATTGCCATTGTATTATTGTTGGCTGTAATTTTTTTGATTTTAAGAGCTTCGGGCAATTCCAATTCAGATGAAATTGCCGCCGGATTCTATAAAAAAATAAATTCGGAAAATTCTAGGATTCGTGAAATGATTATGCAGCAGCAAAAAATTCAGGGCGATTTTTCTTTAGAGCTTTCCTCTGCATTAAAAGACTCGCTTCACAGCATGGGAATGGAACTGCTTAAAAATAATTCTGAAGCGCAAAGCAAAATGCAGGACACAATGATACAAACTTTAAAAGAAATCCAAAACGCCAATGACAAACGCCTGTATGACATACAAAACAATGTAAATGAAAAGCTGGACAAATCGTTAAATGAAAGGCTTGACTCTAGCTTTAAACAGATAGGGGATCAGCTTTTAACTTTATATAAAAGCCTTGGGGAGCTGCAAGCGCTTTCTTCAGGAGTTGCGGATTTGCAAAAAACGCTTTCAAACGTAAAGACGCGGGGCATTTTTGGGGAATTTCAATTAAGGAATATATTGATGGATATTATGGATTCTTCACAATATGAGGAGAATGTGGCGACAAAAAAGAAATCTTCTGATCGGGTGGAATTTGCCATAAAGATACCGGATAAGGAGGACGCAAACGGATTTATTTATTTGCCGGTTGATTCAAAGTTTCCGGCTGATATTTACAATAAAATTGTAGATGCCTCCAATAATGCGGATTCCAACGGACTGAAGCAGTCAATTAAGGAATTGGAACAACGGATTAAGACGGAGGCAAGAACGATTCGGGATAAGTACATAGACCCTCCAAACACGACGGATTTTGCAATTATGTTTCTTCCAACAGAGGGATTGTATGCCGAGGCGATACGCATTGCCGGTTTAATGGAATGGTGCCAGAATGAATGTAAGATTGTCCTATCCGGCCCGACTACGCTTGTCGCTCTGTTAAACAGTCTGTCTATTGGATTCCGGTATTTGACGGTAAATAAAAATTCAAAAGAAATTTTAAAAACTTTAAGCGCGGTAAAGGCGCAATATCAGAAGTTTAACCAGTTAATTGTGAAAACGCAGAAAAAACTCCAAGAGGCGCAGTCCGCCACAGATGATTTGCAGAGCAGAAATGACATGATCCAGAAGAAGCTTTCTAAAGTTGAAATGATGGACGAATCTGATTCATCTGGCGTTTTAGGGATTTTAGAGGAAACGGCGGATTGACAGGAAAAAGGGCGGGAACAGGCATAAAAGGATAAAAAAACAGTGTTCTCACAGCGGTTTTTATGATATAATCAGATCAAAGATTCCTGCCGGACAGCATTTTGCTGCAATCCGGCAGAGGGGTGTGGTAAAATAGCTGATTAGGAGAGATAACTGCGCATATTTTTTAACGCCGCTTTTTCAAGACGGCTGACTTGCGCTTGTGAAATATGGATTTCTTCGGCAACCTCCATTTGGGTTTTGCCTTCAAAGAAACGGAGTTTGATGATGTAGTTTTCACGCTGGTTTAGGCGTTTCATGGCATCGTTTACGGAAAGGGTTTCAATCCAGTTTTCTTCTTTGTTCTTTTTGTCTTTGACCTGATCCATGACATAGAGCGTGTCGCCGCCGTCAGTGTAGACCGGATCATAGAGGGAGAGCGGGCTTTGTATGGCGTCTAGGGCAAACACTAAATCTTCTTTCGGGATTCCGGTGGAATCCGCGATGTCCTGAATGGTGGGTTCCTTAAAGGAAGTTTTTGCCAGTTCTTCCCGCGCATGGATTGCTTTATAGGCAGTGTCCCGAAGGGAACGGCTGACGCGGATAGAAGATGCGTTGTCCCTGAGATAGCGGCGGATTTCACCGATAATCATGGGGACGGCATAAGTGGAAAACTTCACTCCGATAGTATCATCGAAGTTGTCAATGGATTTAATCAGCCCGATGCAGCCGATTTGGAATAAATCATCGACATTTTCATTATTTCCTGAGAAACGTTTGATGACGCTTAAGACCAGCCTTAAATTGCCTTTGATGTAAGTTTCTCTGGCGGCGGCGTCGCCGGCTTTGATTTTTTTGAATAGCGCTTCCTTTTCTTCCTCTTTGAGGATTGGGAGTTTCGACGTGTTGACGCCGCATATTTCGACTTTGTAGACAGCCATGGGAAAACCTCCAAGTTTCTTAAAGTAGTATATAAAAATCATTCTCACTTTTGGCATATTTTATTCACAAAACAATTATGGAATGAGGGATGTAAGATGGAAGATTTAATTGACAAAAGAAATTTTAGGGAACGGTGCGCTAGGAGCATTGTAAAAGGATATAATGTGCGGTATGTCTATCAGGAAGATACGCAAAAGCCAGCAGAGCAGCCGGATGCTGCCAAGGAAGAAGAAAGGCCGTGGAAAGACGATATTTTAGAAAGTGAAAAGAAATGGGCAAATATACCTTCTTCGGAATATGGAAAGAGAAGGGACAATGACCCTGTGACGGAGGAGCAGATTAAGAAAATATTAGGGGAACGCAAAGATGTGATGGATACGATAAAAGATTTCGGGTAATCTGCATAATATGGTATGAAAAGCGATTTAATGCGTGGAGGAATTTATGAGCGCTATCACAATGCACAAATACCATGGGCTTGGAAATGATTATCTGGTGTTTGACCCGAACAAAAATCAGGCATATTTGCAGGAACGGAAAGTCTGGCAGCTATGCAGGAGGAATTTTGGCGTTGGCGCAGACGGGATTTTGTATGGGCCGGCGTTTGAAGACGGCAAAATCAAAGTATGCTGTTACAATGCGGACGGAAGCATGGCAAAAAACAGCGGAAACGGCATTCGGATTTTTGCAAAATATTTAAAAGACGCCGGATATGTGACAGGAAAAACGGTAAAGATTACAGCGAAATCACAAGACATTGACGTAGAATTTTTGGGAACGGACGGAAATTTTATGCGTGTCAATATGGGAAAAGCGGATTTTATGAGCGTTTCCATTCCGGTTCTTGTTCCCTTGGAGCATGAAATTATCAATGAGCCGTTTTTGTTTCATGGAACCTTGTATAATGCGACCTGCCTGTCCGTCGGGAATCCGAATTGCGTAATTATGACGGAAGACGTTTCCGCGAATCAGGTAAAAGAACTTGGGCCATATGTGGAGAATGCTTCGTATTTCCCGAACCGCATGAATTTACAGTGCTGTAAAGTCGAGAATAGAAACCGGTTAAAAATTGAAGTGTATGAGCGTGGGGCGGGTTATATCATGTCTTCGGGGACTGGAGCCTGCGCAGCGGCAGCGGCGGCTTACCGTATGGGGCTTACCGATGAAAAGGTGACAGTCATTATGCCCGGCGGGGCGCTTGAGATTGAAATAGCCAAAGATGGGACTTTGTTTATGACGGGGCCAGTGGAATATATCGGGACATTTACGGTAGAAGAAGATTTTTTTTCTTAGCAAGTTTTGGGAGAGGTGAGTTGGGGGGGTTACAGGCTTGCGGATGACGGATGCGGCAGTTTTTCGCATCCGCATCTCTGCGGCCATAGTTGTTTGGGGAAATAGGGACATAAGGAGTTTAGTATGGCAGAGTACAAGATTATAAAAAAAGACGGGAATGCAAAGCGCGCGGAATTTAAGACGGTTCATGGAGCGATCCAGACTCCAGTGTTTATGAACGTCGGGACGCAGGCGGCAATTAAAGGAGCTGTTTCGACAGAGGATTTAGAGCAGATTAAAACACAGGTGGAATTGTCGAATACTTATCATCTGCATGTGCGTCCGGGAGATGATTTGATTTATGAGCTGGGCGGCCTGCATAAATTTATGAATTGGGAAAAACCGATTCTTACGGATTCAGGCGGGTTTCAGGTGTTTTCACTGGCGCAATTACGCAGGATCAAGGAAGAAGGCGTTTATTTCCATTCGCATGTAGATGGCAGGAAGATTTTTATGGGACCGGAGGAAAGTATGCGGATTCAGTCCAACCTTGCATCCACGATTGCGATGGGGTTTGATGAATGCCCAAGCAGTGTGGCAGACCGGAGATATGTTCAGGATTCCGTGGACCGCACGACGCGGTGGCTGGCGCGGTGCAAAAAAGAGATGAACCGTTTAAATGCTATGGAGAGGACCATTAACCGGAATCAGCTTTTATTTGGGATTAATCAGGGCGCAGTGTATGAGGATATCCGCATCGATCACGCAAAGCGGATTGTGGAGCTTGAGTTGGACGGATATGCGGTTGGCGGGCTTGCGGTTGGGGAGACGCACGAGGAAATGTACCGGGTGTTAGATGTGACAGTTCCTCATTTGCCGGAAAACAAGCCGGTGTACTTAATGGGTGTGGGAACTCCGGCGAATATCTTAGAAGCGGTTGAACGCGGCGTGGATTTTTTTGACTGCGTGTATCCGACCAGAAACGGACGGCATGGGCATGTGTATACTAATCAAGGAAAATTAAATCTGTTCAACCAAAAGTATGCAAAAGACGTCAGGCCGATTGAAGAAGGCTGCCAGTGTCCGGCTTGCAGGCGGTATAGCAGGGCATATATCAGGCATCTGTTAAAAGCAAAAGAAATGCTTGGGATGCGTCTTTGCGCGCTGCATAACCTCTATTTTTACAATACGATGATGGAGGAAATCCGAGAAGCGATTGAGCAGGGGCGTTACCACAGTTATAAAGAGGAGAAATTATATGGAATGAAGGGGCATAAAAGCGGCGGGGAGGAGGCATAATGGGGATATTGCAGATGGCGTCCGGCAAAAAATGGGAAAGCGGCTTAGAAGCGGAATTGCGGAAATTGCAAAAACAAGAATTGCGGAAAATGAAACAGGCAAAAAAAGAGCGGTCAAATGGATTGCTTTTGCGGGTGGAGGAGAAAATCCCACAAAAAGTTTTAAGCGGTTTGAAAAAAGCGTTCCGCAAAGTCTTCTTTCTGGTTTTTTCAAAAGGAGCGGGGGTAATTGAGAAAACATTTGATAAAGATGCATTGCAAAAAGATTATGCAGTAAGGAATTACGCCGTGGATCTCAAGGGCGGAAAAAAAGAAATCCGGCAGTTTGGGAAAGACATTAAAATTCAAACCATGAAAAATATGGCGGTCAGCGCCGCTGAAGGAGTCGGGCTTGGCGCTTTGGGAATTGGATTGCCGGATATTGCATTATTCGTGGGAATGCTGTTGAAAGGCGTATATGAAACTTCTTTAAAATATGGGTTTTGCTATGAAACGCAGGAAGAACAGACATTTATTTTAAAACTCTTAGAAGCTTCCGTAAGCAAAGGCGACGACTGGACACGGTTAAATTTTGAGATAGATTCTTTTATCGAGGAAGAAATCCATACAGTTCCGTCAGAGGAGGAATGGAACAGGCAGGTAGAGCGAACGGCGGATGCGTTTGCGGCGGAACTTCTGGTGATGAAATTTATTCAGGGGCTTCCTGTGGTGGGAATCATAGGCGGCATGGGAAATCCTGTGTATTACCGGAAGATTATGGATTATATACAGTTAAAGTATAAGAAGCGTTATCTGACTGTTAAGATTCGGGAAAAGGCTCAAACTGTTTCAAAGCAGAATTAGTTTAGGACGGGAAAGCCGGAAAATGAAAGTGGGACAGAATAATATTGGGAAATTATTTTGAGGATATAGAACTTATTATAGTGTGTAAAGAGAGAAATGTTTTTAGAGCCGGTATGTCTGGCTCTTTTTCTTATTTTAAATTTTTGTTTATAAATAAGAGAGAATTATATTTGAGCAGAGAAGTGATACATGAACAGAGAACTTATTCTTGAGCAGAGAAGTTAAACTTGAACAGAGAAGTTAAATTTGAATAGAGAAATTAAACTTGAACAGAGAACTTATCTTTGAGCAGAGAACTTATTCTTGAACAGAGTAGTTAAACTTGAACAGACAACTATACTTAAGTGGAGAAGTTTGCTTGAGCAAGAATGAAAGGGGTTTTAATCTGAACAGAGAATATAACTTAGTGATAACATTTGTTTGTTCACTTGACAATATACCCCTAAAGGGTATATAATGCAAGCTAAATAAGAAAGGAAAGGTATAGAAATGTCTATGGAAGGGGAATGCTGTTCTAATAAAAAAAAAGAGCGGTCAGAAAAAGAATATAAAGATTTAATCCACCGTTTAAACCGGATAGAAGGTCAGGTGCGGGGGATTAAAGGCATGGTGGAAAGAGACGTATATTGTACGGATATTTTAGTACAGGTGGCGGCGGTAAATGCGGCTTTAAACAGTTTTAACCGTCTGTTGTTAGAAAATCACATTAAATCCTGTGTGATGGCGGATTTGAAAGAGGGCAGGGAAGAAACGGTCGATGAACTCCTTGTGGTTTTGCAAAAAATAATGAAGTAGGTGGATAAAAATGGAACAATATCACGTTACAGGCATGAGTTGCGCCGCTTGTAGCGCCCGTGTGGAGAAAGCAGTCGGGAAAGTGGCGGGAGTTACGTCATGTTCCGTCAGCCTTTTGACAAATTCCATGGGCGTAGAAGGGGCGGCATCTTCTGAAGATGTAATTGCGGCAGTCAAAGCGGCAGGATATGGAGCCGTAGTAAAAGAAGAAAAGGGAAACAGGAAGGAAGCGTCAGCCACGCTGGAAACAGATACTTTGGCGGATACGGAAACGCCTTTGTTAAAAAAGCGTTTGGCGGCGTCTGCCGGTTTTCTTATCGTTTTAATGTATGTATCCATGGGACATATGATGTGGGGCTGGCCCCTGCCGGAAGTTTTGGCAAAAAATCATGTGGCAGTTGGCTTGCTTGAACTTTTGCTGACTGTGGCGGTTATGGCAATCAACCAGAAGTTTTTTATAAATGGCTTCCGCAGTCTGTTCCATCTTGCGCCAAATATGGATACGCTGGTAGCGCTTGGTTCTGCGGCTTCCTTTGGGTATAGCGTATACGCATTGTTTGCCATGACGGATGCGCAGCTTGCCGGAGATGCAAAAGCTGTCATGACATATATGCACGAATTTTATTTTGAATCTGCGGCGATGATTTTAACGCTGATCACAGTCGGGAAGATGTTAGAGGCAAGGTCAAAGGGGAAGACGACAGATGCGTTAAAGCAGTTAATCCGTCTTTCCCCGAAAAAAGCGACGATTGAAAAAGACGGCGTGGAAACAGAAGTTGCGGTAGAACAGGTAAAAAAAGGAGATATATTCGTAGTCCGCCCCGGAGAGCATATTCCGGTAGACGGGATTGTGTTAGAAGGATACAGCGCGGTCAATGAAGCGGCGCTGACCGGAGAGAGCATTCCGGCAGACAAAGCGGCGGGTGATTTGGTTTCGGCGGCGACGATAAACCAGTCCGGCTTTTTGAGATGTGAGGCGTCGCGTGTCGGGGAAGATACGGCGCTGTCACAGATTATCCGGCTTGTCAGCGATGCGGCGGCGACGAAAGCCCCGATTGCAAAAGTGGCGGATAAAGTCTCCGGCGTATTTGTTCCGGTTGTCATTGGAATTGCAGTATTGACGGCGGCAGTCTGGATGCTGATGGGCTATGGGTTTGGCTTTGCGCTTGCAAGAGGAATATCGGTGCTTGTAATAAGCTGTCCTTGCGCGCTTGGGCTTGCAACGCCCGTTGCGATTATGGTAGGAAACGGCATTGGGGCGAAAAATGGCATTATGTTTAAGACGGCCGTTTCTTTAGAAGAAACGGGAAAAACAGAGATAATCGCATTAGATAAAACGGGAACGGTTACGACAGGCGAGCCTTCGGTTACGGATCTTTTGCCTGCTGAAGGAGTTTCAGAAGAAGAATTGCTCTTTTATGCCGCTTCATTAGAACAAAAAAGTGAGCATCCGCTGGCATTTGCCGTTTTAAAGTATGCAGAAAAACAACAGCTAAAAACGAAAGATGTGTCGGAGTTTGCCGCAGTCGCAGGAAACGGGCTGGGCGGGATGCTTCAGGGAGAACGCCTGTGGGGCGGGAACGCTTCTTTTATAGGGAAAAAGATTTCCATACCAAAAAACAGCCAAAAGGAAGCCGAAGCGCTTTCCGATCAGGGAAAAACGCCTTTGTTTTTTGCAAAAGAAAATAAATACCTTGGCATGATTGCAGTGGCGGACGTATTGAAAGAAGAAAGCCCGCAAGCAGTCGCAGAACTGAAAAACATGGGCATCCGAGTCGTGCTTTTGACAGGCGATAATGAGCGGACAGCCAAAGCGATCGGAAGTTTAGCGGAAATAGATGAAGTCATTGCCGGAGTGTTGCCGGAAGGGAAAGACCGGGTAATTCGCACATTGAAGTCGCAGGGAAAAGTGGCAATGGTTGGCGATGGCATAAACGACGCCCCGGCGCTTACAAGGGCGGATATTGGGATTGCGATTGGCGCGGGAACGGATATTGCGATTGATGCGGCGGACGTCGTGCTGATGAAAAGTAAATTAGCGGACGTTCCGGCGGCGATTCGTTTAAGCCGCGCGGCTTTAAAAAATATACATGAAAACCTATTTTGGGCGTTTATCTATAATATCATAGGAATACCGCTTGCGGCAGGGATATGGATTCCTCTCTTTGGATTAAAATTAAACCCGATGTTTGGCGCGGCGGCAATGAGTTTATCAAGTTTTTGCGTTGTAACAAACGCTTTGCGGTTAAACTTGTTATCAATTTATGATACAAGTAAAGATAAAAAAATAAAAAGAAAAAAGAAATTGGAGGGAAAAACAATGGAAAAAACAATGAAAATCGAAGGCATGATGTGCGGGCACTGCGAAGCAAGGGTCAAAAAGACATTAGAAGCCATTGAAGGCGTGGCAGAAGCGAAAGTCAGCCATGAGGAAGGCGTGGCAGTTGTTTCGTTAAACAGTGAAGTGGCGGACGACGTTTTGAAAAAAGCGGTGGAAGATCAAGATTACAACGTGCTTTCCATAGGCTGATGGATTTGGGTTTAGCCATTGCAGGAAAGTAAAACAATCAGGTCAGTTATGGAAAAGGCGTAACGAAATATCAATGATAGCGGCGGTTTAAAGAACCGCCGTATTTTCTGTGAGGAAGGGCAATAGAAAGCAAAGGAAACTGTTTTTGTTAAGAACTGAATTAGAAAGCAAAGGATTCTCCTTTTGTGAGGAAATAAGCAGGGACAGAGAAACAAGAAATTGGACTGTCTAAACTGGGTATTGTACATTAGAAGGGTTGGTCAGAACTGTTATGCAGTCAGTATATGTCAAACGAATCAGCTCTCATAAAAAGAGCTAAAATGAGGACATTATAAAAAAACAAAACGGGGTCATTATTTGGAAGTTAATAATGAAACAGACAATAATGCGGAAGCAGTGAGAAGTGGAAACATAAAGGATGCCTGATAGGGACATCATACTGAAAGTTTGATATTTGTTGCGCAAATTTAGTTACATGGAGGTTGATATGCCAAAAAAATTAACTGAAATGACATTGGAAGAATTGTGGCAGTTATTTCCTATTGTTTTGACGGAACATGATGACAGGTGGAACGCATGGTATCATGAGGAATATCAAAGATTATGCGTGATTTTATCAGATATGAAAGTAAGGATCAGCCATATAGGAAGCACAGCAATAGAACATATTTGGGCGAAACCGATTATTGATATTCTTGTTGAGATACCAGTAGAAAAAGATATGAGGTATGTAAAAGATTTAATTGTACAAAATGGTTATATCTGCATGGCGGAAAATCCGCAAGCCATCTCATTCAATAAAGGTTATACGGAAAATGGGTTTGCAAAAAAAGTATTTCATTTACATTTGAGGTATTGGGGCAATAATGATGAGGTTTATTTTCGGGATTATATGAATGACAATCCTAAAATAGCAAAAGAATATGAAAAATTAAAATTGTCACTATGGAAATTATATGAGCATAATCGGGACGGATATACAAATGCCAAGCATGATTTTATATCTGAACATACTCAAATAGCGAAAGCAAAATACAGGGAAAGGCAAAAATGAGATAAAAATGCACTCCTCTAAAAATGCAGTTTGAATCATTCATCTTTTCGATTAAAATTTTATACAACGATGTTGACTAGGCATATAGAGACAGAAAATCTATATGCTTTTTTTGCGAAACAGGAAACATTTATAAACATATGAAAATCCATGAACTAAAACAGAACAAGGAAGAAAATTTAGAATATGTTTCTTACTAATTAGTGTTTGTAATTTTATATAATTCACATAGAAAGACGAGCAATTAATATTGACAAAAAATATTGATAATAGTATATTGAAATAGAAATTTAAGAAAATTTGTGATGAAATTATTTTATTTTTGGTGATTTTATACAAAAAAGTGAAAAAAGTAGGCAGGAGGTCGGGAGAGACTGAAATAAGAACTTTGTACAAAGAGTGTTTAGTAATGGATAAAAATAAGGGGGATATGCTATGTTTATGGTAAGAAAAAACAAAAGAACTGAAAAGAACTGGCGCTATATATTTTATTCAGGATTTATAACGGCATTGATCTTATGTCTGTTTTATGTTGCGCCTGACAGAGCTTTTGCAGAAGAAACTAAAATTTTGAAGACACAAGACTACGTTTATCAGTACAATAAAAAATATAAAGGAATTGAAATTTTAAGTTACGAGGGAAAGGAAGTATATGTAAAAGCGCCGGAAAGGATAGATAACCTTCCTGTTACAGTGATTGGCAAGGATGCGTTTCGGGTAAATACTGATATATTTCCAAATTCAGCAAACAAGAATATAAAAGAAATTATCCTGCCGGAAACGGTTTCTGTAATAAAAGAGAATGCGTTTCGTGACTGTGAAGGACTGGAAAAAATAAACCTTCCTAAAAATCTTTTCACATTGGAGGCAGGGGCTTTTGCTTCTTGCGTTAATTTGAAAGAGATTACATTACCGGAAAACCTTAAAATAATATCTGAAGAATTATTTGCAGGGTGTAAAAATTTGAAACATTTTCAGATACCAAAGAATATCGTTAAAATACAAAATAATGCGTTTTGTTCCGCAGGAATAGAAGAAGTCACATTTGAAGAAGGCTCTAGGTTAGAATCAATAGGGGGTTCTGCATTTAAATCCTGCCATAATTTATCGGAACTATGGATTCCTAACAGTATAAAAGAAATTGAAAACCGGGCATTTCGGGATTGCGCTCAATTAAAAAAAGTCACATTTGAAGAAGGATCTAAATTGGAGATTATAGATTTCGAAACATTTGGATTTTGCGATAATCTATCGGAGCTATGGATTCCTGACAGTATAAAAGAAATTGAAGGCCGGGCATTCTGGCATTGTGATAATTTAAAAAAAGTGGAATTTGGCAATCAATCAAAATTAAAAATAATACATTGGTTTGCGTTTTCAAATTGTATCAAATTGAAAGAGATTGAGATACCAAAACGGGTTAAAAAAATAGATTATGAGGTGTTTTTAAATTGTAAATCATTAAAAAAAGTCACTTTTAGGGGAAAAATGCCTAAAATCAAGGCAAACGCATTTCAAAAAATACATTCGAAAGCTGTCTTTCAAACTCCAAAAAAATATAAAAGCGAATATCAGAGAAAATTAAAGAAAAAGCATGGGTACAAAAGTACAATGAAGATAGTGTGAGTAAAATCTGTTCCAGCAGATATCGTTTTGCATGAAAAAGAGCGCTTAAGGCAGTTTTTGAATTAGGCAGACAGTTTTTTAGCAGATAAAAGAATTTTGAAACGCATTGTTTTTTAGGGGAATTTTAAATGAAGGGATTAAATCGGGCATATCAGTCAAATTCTACTTTTCATCTAATAAATCTGAAGAAAAATATAACTGAAAATGAATATGATAGTTTTTATACAACTTTACTAAATAAAGTAAATGTTGACAATAAAGATTTAAAATAACTATAATGTTTGAAATGAGCCAAAAATAAGAGAAAAGAGGGAACGATAATGAAAAAAAAGATGTATTTTTTATTGACGGCGTTTTTATTCTGCGTAGTTCTTTCTGTACCAATTAAAATGTTTGCTGAGGAAACAGAGTACCATTATACAGAAGGCTATATCTATAAATATGATGCAATGAGCCGGGGCATTGAAATCGTGGAATATAGAGGAAAGAACAAAATTGTGGAAGTGCCGGAAAGGATCGACAATTTCCCTGTGACAGTGATAGGAGCATATGCCTTTACAGGCAGTAGTACATGGGCTCCAGATCAATACAAAGTGAATGAAAAAATCAGGGAGATCATACTGCCCGAAACAATGTTGGAAATAAAAGAGGCTGCATTCAGTGGTTGTTCGAAATTGGAGCGGGTAAACCTTCCTGAAAATCTTAAAAAGATAGGAGAATATGCTTTTGATAATTGCGTAAATTTGCAAGAGGTAAAATTGTCGTCTGGATTGACAGAGCTTTCAGAGGCGGCGTTTGCGAACTGCAGGAGTTTAGAAGAAATCGTAATACCCAAAAATATAATTAGAATCAATACATACGCTTTTTCGGAATCGGGGCTGAAAGAAGTCCAGTTTGAACAAGGCTCTCAATTACAACAAATAGATAAGGAAGCGTTTTTTTCCTGTTACGATTTAATAGAAATAAAATTCCCTGACAGCTTAAAGGAAATCGGATATGGGGCGTTTGAAAGGTGTGGGAATTTAAAAAAAGTAAAATTTGGCAAAAATTCAAAGTTAGAAAAGTTAAATCAATATGTATTTATGTATTGCTCTAAACTAAGTGAAGCCACAATCCCAAAAGGCGTGACAAATTTAAATATGGCATTGTTTGGGTATTGCAAATCATTAAAGAAGATAATATTCAAAGGAAAAGCGCCTAAGATGGCAAAAAATGTGTTTTTCAAAATGAACCCAAAGGCAACGCTAAAAGTTCCCGAAAAATACAAAGCTTCATACCGGAAAAAACTAAAGAAAAAACATGGATATAAAAAGACAATGAAGATAGTGTAATGTATGAGTTGCAGAGTTAGACGAAGTAGAAGTAAAAGAACTTAAACAGAATGACAATAGTTTTATCGGGGAAGATTTTATCCGGACGGCAAACGCATTAGAGAATGATGGTCTGGAACTTTCAGAAGAAGTGAGACGCATGAAAGAGGAGCGGTTTGCAAAAAAAGAAGCAAAAGAAGAAACACAGACAAAAGGCAAGGTTAAAGTGGCGGTTTTGGATTTCGGCGAGCGTGTGATTATATTGTCAGGTCAATAGAATAATTGAGTGATTGATGAAAGCATCTAAGCCTTACATTAGGTTTAGGCGCTTTTTTCATGTAAAAGGAGAGGAGAGATATACAAAGTGACGTATCCTGCGCTTTTCCTATTGGGGAACTGAGACGTCATTCCGTAAACTGAAATATACCGTTGGTTCAGCAGTTTTCACATAAAAAAGCGCAAACTATTCCCTAAAAAGAGCCTTTTAATCCCAAAAGGGTTGCTGTCCTCTGAGCATTTGATATAATTTTTTCAAATTATGTTTTACTGCCATTCACACGGATTTGTTGGTGATGACGGAGGGGTTTGAACTGTAATGATTGAAAAAACAAAGCAAGAAAATTTATAATTTTGTTTTTGACAGTTTAGCAGTTTAGAGAGGATAAAAAATGAACGCTATATTTTCACATGAAGAAACAAATACCAAAAGACAGAGGGAGTTTGATTACCTGAAAGGGGGTTTTATGCTGTTTATTTACCTAATCCATGCTTTTCAGGCAACCATGTCCACGGAAGATTCCATTACCCAGTGGATTTATATGTTTGCAACGATGTCTGGCGCGGCCATTTTTATTTTCGTTATGGGAATTGGAACTGTTTACAGCAGGAATGCAACGCCAGTGGGAATGGCAAAAAGCGGTGTCCGCATGGTGGTTTATCAGTATCTAAATAACCTTGTCTATGTAATCGCCCTACTAATCCCTTATCCTTTCGTTTCTGGAAACCTGACGGAAACCGGGAGGGATAATTTCAAATATTTGATAGAGGTATACCCTCAATACATCAATATCTTTTTTATTACCGGAATTATTTATTTTGTATTGGCGTTGCTAAAGAAGCTGAATATGAACATTGCGGGGTATGTGATAATCGGCGCCGCCGTGAGTGTCATTGCGCCATTCCTTTTTGGAAAACCTGTAAATGCGCCAGCGCTTGGATATATTATGAAGCTATTGATTGGAGATGCAGAGTTTGTTTCCTTTACGCCGCTCTATTTTCTGTCCTATGCGATGTTTGGAGTTGCTTTTGGCAAAATCCTGCGGCATGTGAAGGATAAAACCAAATTTTACGGCATTCTCGCTGTTCCAAGCATTGTGGCCGTTATTGTATGGTGGGCGCTGGCATTCAGAAAATATGGTTCGGATCTATCCCAAATGTATGTTGCATTCAGTGAGGCGTATCCACAGCCGGGCCCGTGGCATGTGGCGGCAAGCATGGCGCACATATTTATTTTTGCCATAGTATTTTTCTTTATTGAAAGAATCCGCAGAAAAGATGGCAAACTGCGTGAGCCAAAGAATCCTGTTGCAAAACAGATTCTATATTATAGCGAACATATATCAAAATATTATGCGCTGCATATCATTGTATATTTCATTGCTCTTGGGATCAATGGTTATGAGAGCTTTCAAAGTTATCAATGCTGGCTTCTTGCCTTGCTTTCAATTCTGGTGACAGAGATTATAGTAAGAGGATACAATATGTTGCAGGCAAAGGACACAGTATGACAACTATATTTGCGTAAGCAAAAGTATGGTAGGAGGATATTGAGATGGAGCAGATGCATCAGAGGAATGAAAGGCTTATAGAGAATAAAATTTGGAAGTATCTTTTACCGGGAATTATGATGTCGCTGGCTTTGCAGTTGGGGAATATCGTTGATACAGTATTTGTGGGGAACTTTTTGGGAACGGAAGCAATGTCAGCAATCACTATTGTTCTTCCCATGGAAACTTTAATACAGGTGACAGGCTATTGTCTTGGTATGGGAGGATCGATTGCAGCAGGTATTTTGCTTGGCAGGCGAAATAAAGAGGGCGCATCACAACTATTTTCGCTCACATTATGGATAACTGTTGTTGTGGGACTTGTCATTGCGGCAGCGGCGCCTTTTTTGGCAATGCCCATTGCAGATGCTCTGGCAAAGGGTGGAAATCTGAATATTCCTGCAGGCCATTATCTTTTTGTAGGGATGCTTGGCGCTCCGATTATTGGCGTCGGGCTTCTGATGTCCAGTTTTTTGGGTGTGGAAAACCATCCTGGGCTTGCGTCTGCCTATCTGATTATTTCTAATGTTATCAATCTGATTCTTGATTACATATTATTAAGATTCACTCATATTGGCATTGCGGGCGCCGCCCTGTCTACGGTGGCCGGGTTTTTACTTGGAATGGTTGTTTTTATCTTTTATATCCGTTCCCCGAAGCGCATGATAGGCTTTGTCAGAATCAAATCATTTGCTCCTCTGAAAGAAGCGGTCATATCAGGGGCGCCGGTTTTTGTATTTATGATTATGACCATAATAAAATCCTTTGGGCTGAATGAAATTATTATCCGTTTTATTGGAGAAGGCGGGATGGCAGTTTATACGGTATGTGACAATGTCCTTATGATTGTGGAAATGATTACGGCCGGAATCATAGGCGTAATACCAAATATAGCGGGAATTCTTTATGGAGAAAAGGATTACTTTGGTATCCGCGCGCTGTGCAAAAGGGTTCTTGTATTAAGCGCGGTTGCAACGCTGTTTATTTTTGGGCTTGTTATGGCGCTTGCAGAGCCGGTTACCGTTATGTTTGGCGTGGATGATTCAGCTCTTTCCTCCATGATGGGGACAGCGCTCAGGATTTTTATTTTGTGCCTGCCGGCATATGTATGGAATAAATTTCTTGTGGGTTATTATGAATCCATTGAAGAGTCAAAACAGGCAAGTATTATTACATTCTTTCAAAATGGCATTTACGTGCTGCCCGCTGCAGCTTTTGGGATCATTCTGGAAGTAAAAATGGGCGGCAGCGGTATAAACGGTCTGGCGTTTAGTTTTGTATGTTCGGAAATCCTGACAGTTCTTACGGCATATATTTACCGCAAAATCAGGTATAAAGGTACGGATTTTTATCTGATTCCTGAGGAAACGGGAATATGTTTTGATTTTACCGTGAAGGCGGATATGGACGAGACTGCGCTGGTACCCAGAGAGGTAAAAAAGTTCTGTCTGGATCATGGCATAAGCGCTAATAAAGCCAATATCGTGGCGGTGGCTGCGGAGGAAATGATCGTAAATTGTATCAGATATGGCGGCAGGCTGTCTCATTGGATTGACGTCAGCCTGGTGATAGAAAAGCAAAAAATGCTTCTTAGAATCAGGGATAATGGAGTGCCTTTTAATCCAACTGAGTATGAATTTGACAGCAGGAAATTTGATATACATGGGATTGAGCTTGTGAAAACAATCTCATCCGGCATCAGTTATATGCGTACAATGGATTTGAATAATACCGTGTTAGAATTTGACATAGAACAGGAGGAAGAAAGGTGAAAAAAATTAACGACACGATTTATGAAACTGATTTTGTATCGGTAGTAAGTATGTTTGAGAAACAGGTAGAAATGCATCCGGACAAAACGGCAGTCATTTCAGGCAGCGAGAAGAAAACGTATGGTGAGCTGAATGCTGATGCAAACAGGGTGGCAGATGTTCTGATTAAAAATGGGGCAGAGGCAGAAACGATGGTAGCTGTCCTTTTGGAACGCGGCGTAAAAGTTTATACTGCGACACAGGGAATATTAAAGGCAGGCGGGGCATTTACCTGTATTTCTGCCGAATATCCCAGGGAGCGTGTGCGTTATATATTAGAGGATAGTGGCGCAAAGTGGATTATTACAGATGAAAAGACCAGGAATCAGTTCAGGGATTTGTGGGAGACATCAGAGTGTACGCCTCTTATCATCGACGAGATTTTGAAAGGTGAAAATACGCAAAATCCCAATCGGGAAATTCATGAAAAAGACTTATGCTATGTTATTTATACGTCAGGTTCTACAGGAAAGCCTAAGGGCGTTATGATTGAACAGGGGAATCTGTCAAATTTCGTAAATGCAAACCCAAAGAACCATGAAACCCTTGGATTTACAGAAAAATCATCGGTTGTTCTTGCGCTTGCGGCAATGACATTTGACGTTTCAATTATGGAAGAGTTTATTCCTCTCACAAATGGCATGACAGTTGTTATTGCAACAGAGGAGGAAATACATAATCTGGATTTGCTTGCGGACACCATTCTGCAGCATGGCGTTGATAATATAACGACAACGCCATCTTTTCTTTCTGTTATGCTGGAAATTCCGAAAATGCGGGAGGCATTAAAGCAGGTTCGCTCCTACGATTTAGGCGCTGAAGCATTTCAGGGAGGATTGTATGACAAAATATGTGAAATCAATCCGGAAGCATATATCATGAACGGATATGGGCCTACAGAGACAACGATCAGCTGTACTATGAAGGTGATTACGAATAGTGAGAATATCACCATTGGCATACCGAATGCCAATGTGCTGGTATATATTATTGATGAGAATAATAAAGAAGTGCCGGATGGGCAGGTTGGCGAGCTTCTCATCTGCGGAAAGGGTGTGGGACGTGGATATCGGAACCTTCCTGAAAAGACGGCAGAGGTATTTATTGAGTATCATGGTATGCGTGGTTACAAGTCAGGAGACCTTGCCCTGATTAACTCTGAGGGGGAGATTGAATTTCATGGAAGAAAGGATAATCAGGTAAAACTCAGAGGCCTTCGGATTGAGCTGGGTGAGGTTGAGGAAGTGATTCTAAGCCATGCAGATGTTTTGAATGCAGCAGCGGTAGTTATTGATGAGCAGCTTTGTGTATACTATACCGCCGCAAAAGAAATGGGACCGCAGGAACTTTCTGATTTTGCCGCAGAGAGCCTTGCTTACTATATGGTGCCAGATATCCTGATTCAGCTTGAGGAAATGCCGCTGACGGCAAATCAGAAAATAGACAAAAAATCCCTGCCGAAACCGGTGTTGAAGCAGGGCGATCATGAGGTGCCTAAAAATAAGATGCAACAAAAGATTTTTGATATCGCAGCATCCGTTACCAATAACAGCAACTTTGGCATAAACACGTCATTTTACCGTGCAGGGCTTACTTCTCTGGGGGCAATGAAATTAAATGTCCTGCTGGCAGAGGGATTCGGCATAGCGATAAAGACCAGCGATATCATCCAGTATAATACGGTGGCGCTTATGGAGGAATTTATCAGGAATGCAGAAGCGCCTGATGAAAGGGAAATCCGCGGCGTTTATCCTTTAACGGGTTCCCAGAAAGGGATTTTTGCGGAGTGTGCGAAGAATCCGGAAACAACGATTTATAATATACCGTTTTTGTTTACCCTTGACAACAGTATTGAGGAAGAGAAACTTGCCAGTGCAGTTGCCAGAACCATTCGGGCACATTCCTATATGACGGCGCGTTTTGGGATCAGTGAAGAGGGAGAAATGGTTCAAAAACCCTTTTCAGAAGATTTTGTGCCTGAGATTATAAGAACAACAGACAGTGAGTTTCAGAAGAACAGTCTTGTGAAGCCATTTCAATTAGAAGGGGGCAGGCTGTTTCGGATTACAATCTACCTGACTGAGACGAAGAAATATCTGTTTGTAGATTTTCACCACATCATGGCGGATGGAAATTCCTATGATATTTTTTTCGGGGACTTGAACCGCGCCTATATGGGCGAAGAATTGGCAGAGGAAGGCTATACAGGTTTTGATGCGGCTGTTACAGAGGAATATGCAGTGGAGAGAGGCGGTTATAAGAAGGCGGCTCTTTATTATGACAATATTTTTCAGGGGCTTGAAGTCGAGTCGCTTCCGATTTTTGACAAAAAAGAAGATATGCCAAAAAAGGGGCTGGCAGAATATAAAATGTCAGTTTCAGAAGAAGCGGCCCTGCAGCTTTGTGAAAGATTGGAAATTACGCCAAATACACTCTTTACCGGGGTTTTTGGAATCCTGATGTCCCGCTGGTCAAATGCAAAGGAATCGCTGTTTGCGACCATCTATAATGGCAGGAACGATTCGAGGCTTGAGAATACGGTATGTATGCTTGTAAAAACGCTTCCTGTATATTGTAAATTTGATGATAAGACAACGGTGGTATCCTATATGGTTTCTTTGCAGGAACAGTTAATGAATTCCATGGCAAATGATATTTTCCCGTTTTCCGATATTGCTGCAAAATATGGGATTACTTCTGATTTGATTTTTGCATATCAGGCAGAGCTTACAGACGATTATCCGATTGGAAATACCGTTGCCGTTGGTGAGGATTTGTCCCTTGGACTGCCCAAAGAGCCACTGTTGCTCCAAGTTCGTCTCTATGACGGGGAGTATTATCTGACGGCAGAGTACCGCAGTGATTTGTATCAGGAGGAAACGGTTCAGAATATTATGGATTCTTACAATGCCGCTTTCAAATCCATATTCGGCTGCCGCAATGTATCTGATGTGACAATCCTTTCCGAGCAGCAGGAAAAAATGCTTGACAGTTTTAACGAGACAGAAGAGCCATATGATGACAGCAAGACGGTTGTGGATATGTTTGAGGAGGCGGTTGCGAAATATCCCGGCCAGACAGCCGTTGTATACGAAGATGTCAGATATACCTACAGTGAGGTTGAAAAAATAACGCGTAATCTTGCGGGCGATCTGATCCGGAAGGGATTAGCGGCAGGTGACGTAGCCGCTGCGCTGATTCCTCGCTGTGAATATATGGCAATCTGTTCGATGGGTATTGCCCGCAGTGGCTGCGCCTGCCAGCCGCTTGACCATACATATCCTAAGGACAGACTGAATTTTATGCTGGAGGACAGTGGAGCGAAACTGTTGATTACTACACAGAAGATGCGCGAATTGGCGTCTGGCTATACAGGACAGATCTTGTATCTTGATGAGATACCAGACCTGCCGGAATATATGGAAAAGCTGCCGTCACCAAAGCCGGAGGATTTGTTTACGCTGATTTACACATCGGGCTCGACAGGGGCGCCGAAGGGATGCATGATTGAGTATGGAAATATCACTGCATTCTGCGCATGGTATCACAGACAATATCAGTTTGACAGTTCTGCCCGCTTAGCCGCCTATGCCTCCTATGGTTTTGACGCATCTATGATGGATATTTTTGCGTCTCTTGCGGCAGGCGCGCAATTAAATATCATTGCCGAGGAAATGCGCCTTGACCTTTTTGCGCTCCGTGATTATTTTGAAGAGAACCAGATTACCCATTCCTTTATGACGACACAGGTGGGACGCCAGTTCGCAATGGAAATAAAGAGTAAAACATTAAAACATCTTAGTACGGGTGGAGAAAAGCTGGTTCCTTTAAATCCGCCGGAGGGTATCAGGTTTTACAATGTCTATGGGCCTACGGAATGCACAGTTTATACAACGATCTTTGAGATGGATCGGTATTATGATGATATTCCAATCGGGAAGCCGCTGGATAATCTGAAACTCTATATTGTTGATGACAAAGGACGCCGCCTGCCGGCAGGGGCGTCCGGTGAGCTGCTCGTTTCGGGAAGGCAGGTAACGCGGGGGTACCTGAACCGTCTGGAGAAAACAAGAGAGGCATATGCTAAAAATCCTTATACTGATAAGGAGGGATACGAGCGGATGTACCACACAGGTGATGTGGCGCGCTACTTAAATGATGGAAATATTTCTTTTGTGGGCAGACGGGATTCCCAAGTAAAAATAAGAGGATTCCGGATTGAGCTTACGGAAGTGGAGGAAGTTATCCGGCGTTATCCGGGGATTAAAGATGCTACAGTTGCTGCATTTGATGAGGAAGGCGGAGGTAAATATATCGCAGCGTATGTTGTGTCAGATGAGCAGATCGATACAGAGAAGCTGAATGCTTTTATTATGGAAACAAAGCCGCCGTATATGGCGCCGGCTGTAACGATGCAGATTGACCGGATTCCATTAAATCAGAACCAGAAGGTCAACAGGCGCGCTCTGCCAAAGCCGCAAAAGGCAGTGGAGGAAATGATTCCGCCGAAAAATGAAATGCAGCAGCGTATTTGTGACTGCATTGCTGAAGCAATCGGGCACAGGGAGTTTGGCGTCACGACTGATATTCAGTTTGCGGGACTGACTTCTATCAGCGCGATAAAACTTAATGTACTTCTGGCAAAGAAATTTGACGTGGCGATCAAGACAAATGATATTAGGGAAAATCCAACTGTCGTCCAGTTAGAAAGATTTCTTCTGGGGGCGGAAAAATCTGAGATACATGAAGCGCGAAAGGTGTATCCTCTTACCAACGCGCAGGCAGGCATCTTTGTAGACTGTACGGCGAATATGGGGACAACGGTTTACAATATTCCATATTTGTTCCGGCTAAGTCCCAAGATAGATTTAATCCGGCTAAAAGAAGCAGTAGAGCAGACAGTGGAAGCGCACCCATATCTGAAAGCGCAGCTTTTTATGGATGAGGACGGTGAAATACGCCAGCGCAGGAATGATCATTTGGAATACGCCACTGAGATTATTGACGGCATGGACAGGGAAAAACTGGTAAGGCCATTTCCGCTGTTTCAAGAGCCGCTGTTCCGAATTGAGATACATAGGACACATGAGGGAAGTTATCTGTTCCTTGACGTGCATCATCTGATTGCAGACGGCACATCTCTTTCTATTATTTTGACGGATATTGACAGGGCATATCAAGGCGAAAAACTTACGGCAGAGGCATATACTGCCTATGATGCAGCGCTTGACAACGAAAAGGCAATACAGGGAGAAAAGTATAAAAAAGCGGAAGAATTTTACGCTTCTGTATTGAAAGACTGCGGCTCGGACACCAGTCTTTATCCTGACAAAAATGGAGAGGCGCCGGGCGTTGGGAATTTGCGCAGAAAGAGTGAGGTCATCAGCAAGGAAGCTGCGCAGGCGTTTTGTGAGAAATATGGCATAACAGAGAATGTATTTTTCACAGGTATATTTGGCGCAGCGCTGGCAAGATACCATTTTGCCTCTAAAAGTGTATTTACAACCATCTATCACGGCAGAAATGACTCACGTCTTTCTGATACAATCGGTATGTTTGTCAAAACATTGCCTGTGGTGTGTGATGCAGCGAAAAATACGGAAGATTATTTTGTGACAATCAAAAACCAGCTAATGGGAATGATGGATCACGATATTTATCCGTTTCAGGAAATCAGCCGCAATTTCCATATTAAGCCTGATACGATGTTTGTGTATCAGG
>OFGR01000064.1_pt1 | contig 96101 bp, 80 predicted proteins | sample 1521811 | NCBI WGS metagenome assembly OFGR01 (sample SAMEA3504098, study PRJEB24116) | mouse gut metagenome | biome: mouse gut; feature: mouse-associated habitat; material: faeces | place: Denmark | collected 2011 | reverse complement strand
TCTTTGTCTACCGCTTGCTAAAGGCGGTTTATGGCATACACCCTAACGGGCGCACTATCGTTTCAATGACAAGGAATTGTCCGCATTTCGCCGTCAGCGCATCGGATTTATCTTTCAGCAATTCAATCTTCTCCCTGTGCTGACCGCAAAAGAAAACATCATTATGCCTCTGCTTTTGGACAAAAAACAGCCGGACGAAGCATATCTGAATCAGCTTACGGATTTGTTAGGCATCCGTGAACGGATGACCCATTTGCCCCATGAACTTTCCGGCGGTCAGCAACAGCGTGTAGCGATTGCCCGCGCCCTGATCGCAAAGCCGGATATTATTTTTGCTGATGAACCGACAGGAAATCTGGACAGCAAAAGCGGCGATGAGGTTATGGAAATGCTGCAAAGCGTATGGAAAAAGATGGGCAAAACACTGGTTATCATCACTCACGACAGCCGCATTGCAAGAATGGCAGACCGGCAATTTGTAATTGTGGACGGTGTTCTTTCGGAGGTGACAGCAAGATGAAATCTTATTTAGCTCTCGCATGGAAAGAACTAAAAGCCCAGAAAATCACGGCAATCCTGATCTTGGTTGCGGTTATCATGTCCACGATTATGACAACAGTGGTCGGTCAGTCTATTGGTATATTACAATCCATGCGTATTCAGCAGGCGGCGGGTCTGAACGGAAACCGTTATGTAACCTTTCATCAGCTTGGCAAGGAACAGGCGCAAAAGCTGCATGAAGATGATCGCCTATATGATGTAGGCGATACGGTCTTTATCGGCAGCACACCATTAGGCAACAGTAGTTTATCTTTATATCTTCGGGAATATCACGATAACGCATTATCTATGTACCCGGCAATCGGAAACGTAAAAGAGGGACGATTACCAGAGGAAGCGAATGAGATTGCCCTGTCGGAGGATGCGCTTCAATATCTTGGATTGGACGCTGTAATTGGCGATACCGTTTCTTTGGATTTGCGTGTGTCTGTTATGGATGGATCACTGCCTGAGTTAGAATATTCTGCTGATTTTGTATTGACGGGCATTCTGGAAAGCAGCTATATCGGCTACGCATCTGGTACGGTTGTGGGGATTGTCGGGGAGGGAACCGCAGAAAAACTGTTGCCAGAAGAATATCTGCTTTATTCCACAGATTTTAAGACTTATGACAAGCAGAATTTTCAAAGTATTATTTATGCTCTCGCAGAAGATCTGAATGTGGGTGAACGGTATATCCAGTATAACTGGGTCTTGCTTGACGCTATCGGCATTTCCTATGATGAAGCGGCAGACAGTGATACCGGCACAGGATTTTCATTTATGGCTATGGCGTGCATTTTAGTGGGTGTGCTGGTCTTGCTGGCGGCTGGACTGGTAATCTACAACATTCTGAAAATCTCTATCACAAAACGTATTAAAGAATACGGAACACTTCGTGCGATTGGAGGAGAAAAAGGGCAAATCTATCGTTTGGTTTCTTTGCAGCTTTTGATTCTCTGTGGAGCCGGTATTCCTATCGGGTTGCTACTCGGCACATTGTCGGCAAAAGGTGTTTTGATTGCAGCCACGGGGCTTCTTAACCCCGATCTATTTATGACAAATAGTGTTTCCGAATTGAACTCTGCAATCAACACCGCCAGTACAGTAAAATTGCTTATGCTCTTTGCAAGTATTGCGGTCACACTTCTATTTGCTCTGCTGGCTGCCTTTCCTGCTGCCCGTTACGCATCCCATGTATTTCCGACGGTTGCTATGTCAGGGCAGGCTGTAAAGATCAAGCGCAAGGTAAAAAGGAACCGCAAAATCCGCAACTTTGAATCCTATTATGCAAGGCTCAACCTGAAACGTGGGCGCGGAAGGACAATAGTTACCATTCTATCGTTGGTTATGAGTATTACCGTATTTGTTGCCTTGCAGAGCTTTACGGGGTTGCTTGATGCCAGCAGCTCCGTTCAGGATATGTATTTCAGCGATTATGCAGTTACAAACGAAACCGTCGGCATCCCATCAGAAGCGGTAAAAACATTAGCAGAAAATGAAGCAGTAGAAAGCGTTTCTACTACACGGCTTTCTGTATTTATGCCAGGTGCCGGTGATGTGCTGCCCTTTGAAACGGATTTTTCCGTACAGAGCCATGAAACCTTGCAGCTTGTAAATGTGGATGAAGCACAATTACAAATCTATGCTCCTAACCTGTCCGATCAGGATAAACAGGCTTTAAAGGATGGAACAGGTTGCCTTGTAAAAAATCCCATTGCTTTTTCTTATGGAGATACGACGGTTCAACAGACCGAACTTTCCGTAGGGGATGCCATTCAACTGGGGGACAGAACACTTCGTGTATTAGGATTGATAGATGCAGCAATCACAATCAATAATGCTGGCTTTACGAACGGAGTTCAACTCATTGTAAATGACGAAATATACTGTTCACTGCTGGGAAACGACAGTTATTCAGAAGTCTATCCTACATTACGTGATAGTGCCGATGCTGATACCTTTGAAAGCTGGCTGGATAGTTGGTGCAGTGAATATCCGGGAACACATTGGCTTTCCTATCTCCAAAGCAGCAATGAGATGATGGAAAGTTTTGAACAGATCAAAATGCTGTGCTGGGTGCTTATTATCTTTATCGGTATTATTGGCATCCTGAACATTATTAACACCGTTTATAGCAATATCCATACCCGTGTCGGCGAAATCGGGATGCAGCGGGCTATTGGAATGAGTGCTGCAAGCCTTTATAAAACATTTCTGTGGGAGGGCGCTTATTATGGTATCTTTGCGTCAGTGATTGGGGCAGTGTTTGGCTATATCTGCTGTATCTTTGTCGGAGCAGCACAGACCGATGCTTTGCAGCTTGTCACTGTTCCAGTTTTGGCAATTATCGAAGCTGCGATTATCTCTATTGTGGCTTGCCTGCTTGCAACAGCAATTCCGCTGCGTTCTATTGCAAGAATGAACATTGTGGATTCTATTGAAACGGTAGAGTAAAACTAAAAACTCAACAGTCAATCTGCCCAGCGGCGGCATTGGGACGGACGGGAGTTTGACGAGTACATAGCTTTTACCGAGGGCGTGGGCGCTTACAGCGAAACGCCGGAGCAGCCAATCCGGGAGGATATGACACTCACGGTGTCCCACCCAATTCCCGGACAAGGCGTGATCGCCGAGGCCACCAAAGCGGCGGCAAAGGGAATTGTATCCCCAAAATGAAACCGTAAACTGACAGATTGGATAATTCCACCGCCGCCACCGGTGGGGCATCCGGGAAAGGAGTATATGACCCTATGAGCAAAGCGAAAAACGCCCCTGAAATGACAGCAGCACCCCAGACAGGCACAGAGCATAAGGACGAGCCTGCATTGGTAAAGAAGATCGGAAAAACAACTTATGTTGTCCGAGTACATTTCAGCAAAACCAGCAAAGAAACCATGAGCGACAAGATCAAGCGTATGCTGAAAAACGAGGTTGAGCAGATGTGAGCGCCTGATAAGATTTGTCCTCTTGTGCTAAACTGATAACGGTACACACCAAAATTTTAACCAAGGAGGACACGAAAATGGTTTACACAAAGCAAGAAAAGGACGAGATTGAACGAGTACGCAAGGTGTTCGCAGAACATATCCAGCAAAGCCCCAACTATGATCTGTTATGGTCTGATAAAGTGGGATATGTCTGGTTGAGCATTGAAGTCGGGCCACTCCATGTAGACACAGGGATGTGGATAGAATCTGCCGCTGATTTCTGTGAGATTCTGCTGGATGACGTGGCAGATGATGTGTTTGAAATGACAGGGAACGATCATACGCTGGAAGATGCCGACCCGCTGGAACTTGCCGAGATCAAGCGGCGCTGGAAAGTCTATATCGAGCAACTGCCAGAATATGCGTATCTTTGCGAAAAACTGTTGAACAGGAGCAAGTAACCGATCCACGCCGGAGTATCAGGAGCTTCAAAATCCGTGATTATATTGAAAAATATAACCTGGCACAGTATGATGAATTTGAGTCGGATCAGATTGCGTCGGAGGGCTGGCTCTGGATTGTGCAGGCAGGTGCATACAAGAGTTTAAACAATGCTAAAAAACTGCAGCGTCGGCTAGAAAAGATGGGAGTTATAGCAGTAATAAAAAAATATTGTGAAGTAAATGTCCATATATAGGGACTGTTATATTACTTCGGAGCCGGGATGAGATGCCCGGCTTTTTCAATCTATATCTTCAGGGACCATGTCGGTACGGAATCCTTTGAAGACAGCTTGGCGCAGAGAGTTTTTTGTGTTCGGCATATATTCGGCGGTACACACCTGGTCTGGATATACCCACACGGCATTTTCATTGCCTGCACCTGCAGGGACTGCTGTGAAAGGTATTATATTGCTTTCCCTAAGCTGGCTGATAGCTGCTTTGGTAACACCCAGAGTCACATGGCCTTTGTAGAGGTAAGAGCCGTTATGGTATTTTCCAAGGATGATGCTGTGGCTGCCTTTATAAAGACAGTCATAAGCGACAAAAGAGGCGGGGTGCTTTGCCGCAGTCAGCTCAATCTTGAAACGGTCTGTCAGCAGGGTGCGCCTCTGGAGTTCAAAAAAATCAGGGACACCATCCCGAAGCACGACCAGTTCACCGTCAAGCACTGTACGTTCCGATACGTTGCGGTTCTAAAGGAAAAGTATGGATGCTTTGTCAGTGAAATGCTGATCAAGATCAAGTGGCAATTTATATTGTTTGAAAACGGAAGATATGATACTATGACAGAAGAGTAACTGTTTTACAAGGTAAAAAGCCTACTTTGGACTTGGCGGCCAGGCAGGCTTTCTAGATATAAGATTAGAAGGCTATGATGCATTTGGATAGAGAAAAAATATTTGAAGCATGTACGGGTGTCATGATACTATTCTATATTTTATTCATATGGGTGTACCCACCTGGCCCATCATGTCATGCCCTAAATGCTGCCTTTTGTATCCATAGCTCCTGGAAGAACCGAAATCATCGTAATCATTGTATTCAAAGCCTTTGGCAATAGGGGAAAAGGCTTTCAGGCCATAGACTTTTTTCCAGCTTTTCTTCCCGGCATCGTCTGCCTGTTCTATCTCATATTCTCCCACCATGCCCCCCAGGATCGCTTCATAGGCTTCATAATAGTAAGTGTAATATTTCATATCCTTGGTCAGTGCATCCAGGGTGGTTTCCCCGGAGGAAAGCTCTGCCGCCAGTTTCTGGATCAGGGGTACGCTGTCCTTTCCAAAGGAACCGCCGCTTTTGGCTCCCGCATAGGCCAGCAGCTCTATCCAGTCCAGGTGGATTTTCTCCCCATAGCTTGCCACATCCAGGTCATAGGCAGCGCAGAGGGCTTCATAGGTAACGTTGAAGTCTACCCATTTGATATAATTTCCATTAATGCCGGAGCTTACCTCTATGGCGGAGGTCTCCCTGGCAGAACGGCAGCTTTTCAGCAGGCAGACCAGGATCAGGAGCAGGCTTATCACCATAATGGACACAGTATAGCAGATTTTTTTCATACACAAATACCTACCGGGCACAGGTTAAGAAACTATATGAAAAAAAACAGGAATGTATTCCGGAGACAGGCCATTTGTTACGGTTTCCCCTTCATGGGATTTACATTACCGCCCCAGCGGGGTGAAAGGAGAGTGGAATTGTCTTTAACTTTATGTTATACTTTTTTCATCGGAGAATGATAAAATGAACTGGGAATAGAAAATGTGAATTACAAAAAAGGCGCATGTGGTATTTGGGCAACAGGAGACAAAAGGTATGGGTAAATGTTTCAATACAACCGGGTTATGTTTTCCGGAAGAGCACTATATGGTCAACATTGATGGACGGCTGGATATCATAGCAGGCATGGTAAAAGCAGGAAAATATTTTACCATTAACAGGGCACGCCAATATGGCAAGACCACTACGATCAATCTGCTGACAGAAAAACTGTCTGGGGATTATGTGGTTTTTTCTATCAGCCTTGAAGGAATAGAAGAAGAAGCCTACAGGAAATCATCCTCTTTTTGCCAAAGGATATACAGGCTTTTGTATAATTCCCTCTTGTATACAACAAAGGCAGGCGTGCCGGATTTCTTTAAGGAACAACTGGGGCAGATGCGGCAGGAAGAGAGTGACCTGGCAGACCTGTCTGATTTCATTTCCGGGCTGTGCGGCAAGGCGGAAAAACCAGTGCTCCTTATTGTTGATGAGGTTGACCAGGCCAGCGGCGAAAAAATTTTTCTTTCTTTCCTGGGAATGCTCCGGAATAAATATCTGGACAGGAAGAAACAGCCCACTTTCTGGTCGGTGATCCTTGCAGGCGTACATGATATCAAAAACCTGAAATTAGGAATACGGCCGGAAGCAGAGCGCCAGTACAACAGCCCATGGAATGTGGCGGCGGAATTTACGGTGGATATGAGCTTTTCCATAGAGGACATTGCCGGGATGCTCAGGGAATATGAGGCAGACCATAACACAGGGATGGAGATATTTCCTATAGCCACATATATTTATGAATATACATCCGGCTACCCGTTTCTTGTTTCACGTCTTTGCCAGATCATGGATGAGCGCCCTTTTGGGGCAGAGTGGACAGTAGATGGGCTGACGGGAGCGGTGAAGGCTTTATTATCAGAATCCAACACCCTTTTTGACGATATGGTCAAAAAGTTAAACGATTTTCCCGGTTTAAAACAGGTCCTACATTCCATTTTGTTTAAGGGGGAAAAAATTACCTATAACTCCTACAATTCTCTGCTGAACATTGGGATCATGTTTGGCTTTATGAAAGAGGTGCAAAATAATGTAGTAGTATCTAACCGGATTTTTGAGACGGTACTTTATAACTTATTTATATCCGAGGAACTGTTAGACAGCAGGATCTACAAGGCGGCATTGCTGGATGGGAATATTTTTATCAAAGATGGCAGGCTTGATATGGAACTGGTTTTAAAGAAGTTTGCAGAAGCCTTTACCGAGATTTATGGGGGAGCGGAGGACTCCTTTTTAGAGGAAAATGGGCGGCGCTTCTTTCTTCTGTACTTAAAGCCGATCATCAACGGGACAGGCAATTATTATGTGGAAGCGAGGACCCGGAACATGCGCAGGACGGATGTGGTCATTGATTACCGGGGGGAACAATATGTGTGCGAATTGAAAATCTGGCGGGGGAATGAATATAACGAAAGAGGGAAAGAACAGTTGGCTGATTACCTGGACGCTTACCGGCTGGATACCGGATATATGATAAGCTTTAATTTTAATAAAAACAAGAAAACGGGTATCCGTAAAACCCGTTTTGGCGGGAAAACGATCATTGAAGCTGTGATATAGGGGAGGTAGCCCATTGAAACGTCTTTTTATACACTCAAGATCCATATATGCCCAATTGGTCATGTATTCTCTCTTTATCAGCCTGCTGCCCATTATCATCATCAGCGGGATCATGTTCCAGAAGCTGAAAAGCATGGTGATGGAGGAGCTTCATGAGTATCACGCCCAGATCGCCTCCCAGTACTGCCAGAATCTGGAGGAAAAGCTGGAGCGGTACCGGATGAGCCTGGAATTTCTGTCTAACAATACCATTATCCTGAACACCCTCACAGACCAAAGGGGCAATCCCTACCAAAGGGGGGTCATCATCAGCGAGGAAGTAAACAAGTCTCTCCTCTTAGAACAGGGAAGCGAAGTGCGCAACTGTATGGTCTATTCCATCATGGAGGAAGTCCCTGTGTACGGGGTGAGCGTTTCCATGATGCAGGAGGCCAGCAGGGAAGTATGGTATCTGAAAGACCGTGCTATGATGGAAAACTGGTTCAGTTATTTTGCCCTGCAAAAGGAAAAGCCGGTATTGTCCCTGGTGAAGAATATTGAGCAGCTTGATACCCGGAACCTGAAAAAGAACCAGCTGGGGATCGTAAAGCTGGACATGGACATGGAGAGGCTGTTTTCCCCTGCGCACCTGGAGGGGGAGGCGGAGGCTGCCTACGATGTGATCGTCTATGACCGGGATGAGGTATTTTACTCTACCGTGAAGGAGGCCGGGGAATTTCTGTCCTATTATAAGACGCTGCCTGGGGACGGTGCGGGTTCCTTCCAAGATGTGGGGACATTTGTGGTGGGCCAGCGGGACTTGGAAGGCTACGGGCTGGCGCTTTTGCTTTTGTTTGACAATAAGGAGGTGCTCAAAAGGCAGCAGGAGAGCTGGGTGATCGTGCTGCCCATAGCCCTTGCCCTGACCGCCATTGTGCTTGCTTTTTCCTATCTTTACAGCAAGAGCTTTTCCTCCCGGATAGAGCGGCTGGTGTGGAAATTCAAGCAGGCGGAAACTGGTGACCTGGGAATCCGGGAGCCGATCCAGGGCAATGACGAGATCGCAGTCCTGGACCGGCAGTTTGGGCATATGCTGGTGCAGCTTGACCAGTTGATCAAAACCAATTACATACAGCAGCTGGAAAATAAGGAGACCCAGCTGCGCAATTTACAGCTTCAGATCAATCCCCACTTTCTCTACAATACCCTGGAGACCATCAGCTCCATTGCCGCTGTAAGGCAGGTGTTCGTGGTCTGCGACATGTGCCAGAGGCTGGGGGAGATCTTCCGCTACAGCCTGGGTAAAAATTACGGGGAGATCGTTCCCCTGCAGCAGGAGCTGGACCACATCAAAAACTATATTTTTATTCAGAAAATACGCTATGGCAACCGTTTTCAGGTATGTTATAATATAGAAGCAGGGAGCGAACAATATAAAATCATGCGGTTTCTTTTGCAGCCTATTGTGGAGAACGCCATCCTGCATGGGCTTGCCGGGGGGAACCCTGGGGATGCAGGGATCCTGGAGATCGCTGTAGCCCTCCATACAAACGCCCTGGAGATCAAAGTCAGGGACAATGGGGCCGGAATGGAAGAACAGAAGGTGGCGGAGCTCCTGGAATATATCAACAGCGGGGACATAAAGGAAGACGCTGCCAAAAGCATTGGGATCAGAAATGTTAATCAGAGAATCAAGCTTGCCTGTGGTGAAAAATACGGCGTTACGATAGAAAGCTACCCCGCAGTGGGGAGCTGTTTTACTGTACGCCTGCCTGTGATAAGAGGAGAAGAAGACAATGAGACATAATTTGCTGATCGTGGACGATGAGGAGCTGATCCGCCAGGGACTGTGCGCCAGGTTCGCTTATTTGCAGATCCCGGTAGATGAAATTTTTGAGGCTTCCAATGGAACCCAGGCGCTGGGCATTGTCAGGGACCATCCGGTGGATATTGTGGTCACGGACATCAAAATGCCGGACATGGATGGCCTTTCCCTTATCCGGGAGATCAGAAAGCTGGGGCAGGAGGATATCTGGTTCATTGTCCTTAGCGGCTATGCGGAGTTCTCCTATGCGGAAACCGCTATCCGCCTGGGGGTGAAGGCATACCTGCTAAAGCCCCTGTCCAATGATGAGATCAAATCTACTTTTGACAAATTATACCAGGAAATGGAGCACAACGGCAGGATGCGCAGCGCCCTCCTTACCCAGCGCAAGCTTACCAGGGAGCGCCAGGAATACCTGCTGGAAAAGGAAGTAAATGCCTTTTTTGCGGAAGCTGCCGGGGGCACGGCAGATGGGGAAGGGCTGCGGCTTTTGCTGGCAGAAGACCCTGCCGTCCGCCTGGGGGAAGAACCCTGCATTTTCCTTGCGGAGATCGGGGTGGACAAGGAAAGCTACCAGGACGGCGGCTTTGGCCGGAAGGACGGGGAGCTGATCCGTTTTACCGTGAAAAATGTGTTTTATGAAATAGAGGCATCCTGCAAAAAGCTGATCGTCAACGGGATGTCGGATTCTAACATACTCTACGCTATTTTTCTGGGAGGGGAAGAGAAGCGGCTGCGCAATGAGATTGAACGGATCTTCCTGAAAATGCGTTCTGTACTGGAAAAAAAGATGGAGATTTACCTGACTTTTGGGGTGAGCAGATGCGCCGGGGACTTGCTGCCCCAGTCCGCAAGGGAAGCCCACAATGCCCTGCAGCAGCGGATCGTGTACGGGAACGCCAACCTGTACTTCTTTGAGGACATGAAGCTGATGAGCCAGCAGGAGTTCCCTTCCTCCCAGATGCACCTGATCGACCAGTATATCCGCAAAAATGAATTCCACAAGCTCAAAGCCCTGCTCAATGAGATCTTCTCAGAAGGGCTGATCCGCAGGCATGGGACCTCTTACCTGAGGATCATGTGGGTAAGGATCTTAAATATGCTGTTCCACTATTACGGGCAGCAGGCGGGCGCTTCCGCAGGGCTGGAAAAGCTCCTGGACAACTATAATCTCCCTGACCATATCAATTCCCTGTCGGAGATCCGGCAGCAGGTGACGGAAATGATCCTGGAGTGCCTGGGGGCAGACAGCGCCCCGGAGGCCAATGCCAAAAACAAGATGCAGCTTGCTATCCGTTATCTGCAGGAGCATTATAATGAAAATATCTCTGTCAACGACCTGGCGGAACAGTATAATATGAGCCCCAACTACTTTTCTTCTGTTTTTAAAAAGGAGATCGGCGCTTCCCCGGTGAGCTATATCACGGAACTGCGGATGAAGAGATCCATGGAGCTTCTGGAGAACTCTGACTTGAGCGTGGTGGATATTGCCAGGAAGGTGGGCTATGACGAGGGGCAGTATTTCTTCCGGGTATTTAAGAAATATACAGGCATGACGCCGCTGAATTACAGGGAGGGGCGCAGGTAGTGCCCTAAGGGCAGAGCCCAGATCTGCTATTTTCTTTATGTGGGCTGAACTGCGGATTATGTCCCATGCAGACAGGCGGGCATTGCCCCGGATGCAAGTATTGCCTGGAAAATCTGGAGGGGAGTGTCCTTGTGGAGAGCTGGGGGGAAGGTGTGCCATAGCGTGAAAAAAGTTCTAAGATGTGAAAAATGCCATCTTAGAACTTTTCTGGCTTCCCGGCATTTTTCCCTGGGCCTGGGCTGCTGCAAAGCAGCAACATGGGGTCAGAGGGAAACCACAGGGCTGACACATACCAGGTTTTCCAGGATATCTTCATCTTCAAAGAGCTTGGGGATCACCCTGGTATCTGTGCCGAAAGCAGAAAGGGGGATCCTCTCATCCAGGCGGCAGGTGCGTTCCCCAAAAGCCCAGCGCAGGGTGACCAGGTAGCGTTCCTCTGGCAGCGGCTCATACCCCGGTTTGCCCGTCTGGTGCAGATGAAAGCAAAGGCAGCCATTTTCGGCCTTGGTTTCCAGCAGGGGGCCTTTGCATACCCAGGTCTTCTGGCTGTGGATGGCATCCGCCAGTTCTTTTGCGATATCCCCGCCCGTATCTCCCTGGATATAGGTGGAATAATGCCCGTGCAGAGAGCTGTTTCCGTGGAGGTCCATGCCGCAGGTGGCGGCCAGGTGCCAGCCTTCCAGAACCAGTTTTTCCCACAGCAAAAGCCCCTTTTCGTTTACCTCGTGCAAAGGCTCCGGGTTATTGAAGATCTCAATAAAATCGCAGCAGGAATAGTCTGTCATGGCCATTTCAAACCGGCATCCCTGGGCAAAAGGCCAGCCGTAAGAGTAGGGATGGGCAATGCCTGCCAGCGCCCCCTTTTCCCTGGCCGCCTGGAAAAGCAGCTCCGGCCTGTGGCGGTTGATGTTTTCCCAGGGGACATATTCTGTCAGGTTCAGGCAGAGGATATGCCCATAGTAGGTGGTATATTCCATGCCATAGATGCAGGATATGGGGATGCCTGTTTGTTCAAGGATCTCCCGGACCTTATAATGCCCGGAGATGGTGTTGTGGTCGGTAAGGGCAAAAGCGTCCACGCCGTCCGCTGCCATAAAGTCTGTGAGTTCCCGGCAGGTAAAAACGGCATCGGATTCTGTTGTATGATTATGTAATTCCAGTCTTTTATACATTTCAAATCTCCTAATTTAAAGTCCAGCATCAGCCCTTGGGATCCTGCGGATGACGGTTCCCCACTGAAAAGGAAAGGGACTGTGGGAGTACCAGGGGCTGTTTGCCAAGCTGTTTCCATAAAAATGATTGCTGCCATTACTGGCGGGCACGTACCGTGAGGCTGTATTCCGTGTTGTCTGACAGCACCGAAAATGCCAGTATGATGACCTTCAAGACCCCTTCCATGGAAGGCTGGGGGATACACCCCTCGGTAGCTTCCTGGGGCGTAAAGTGCATATGCCTGGTAGAGAGCTGCCTGTGGATCCCTCCGATAAACTCGTCGTTTAACATGGCAAGGGTATGGATCTCCGTTTTCATCTGATGATACAGCGCATCCTCCAGCTCTTCTTTGGTGGAAGGGCTGACGCCATATTCCTTTTTACAATAGGTAAGGAGCTTCTGCTCCAGCTCTTCGGTGACTTCCCCGGGCTGAAAATGCCTTGGGCCGAAGGTAAATTCAATGTCCAGCTCTTCATAAGCCTGTTCCAGACAGACAGTGTAGGAAATCTGCCCTACAAAATCCCTGCACAGCTTTCCTTCCACGTGATAGATCGTCTGCATTTGTGTTTCCATCTGCACACCTCCTGCGCAATATAAACTTTGCCTGTGCCGCCCTTCCCCATAGCCCTGGCCACTGTTACTGCCATTTGCGAAAGATCCCCTTTGGGGAGGCTGCAGGCGGGGAGCCAGGCATTTCACCATTACCTATTATTAGCACCCTGTTGGGAAGCTGTCAAGACTCCCATGAAAATCGTAGAATTTTCCAGTGTTTTTGTGAGATATGTTCATTATAAGTGGGAAAAAGTTCTGCTACAATTAGGAACTATTCAGGAAAGTAATCTTGTAGCAAACCCAACAAGCAATGAAGGAGGTGCGCATGGAAAAAAGAACATTATATGCGGACGGAACGTTTAAAAAGGGAAATCTTCACACCCATACCACCAGGTCGGACGGCCATTATGCGCCGGAGGAGGTTGCCCGCCATTACCGGGAAAACGGTTATGATTTTCTGGCGATCACAGACCACTGGGTCTATGGCGTCCATGAGGGCTTAAACCGGGATGATTTTCTGGTTTTTCCAGGGACAGAGTTTGATATTGAGCTTCCGGGAAGGAAAGACCACCATATCGTAGGCTTTGGCCTGCCGGAGACCAACCGGATCCCGGATGCCTATGACTTTTCCAGGGAACGGGAAAGTAAGCAGCTAAGCACTGCCGAACGGATCATAGAATATATCGGGCAGAGTGGGAACGTGGCTTTATACGCCCACCCTTACTGGTCAAAGGTAGACTCCACAGATATCAAATATCTTCAGGGGATCATCGGCATGGAAATCTACAACCATGGGTCGGAATTTGAGAGCAACAACGGCAATTCGGAAACTTATTTTGACCATTTTCTCTTTGTCAGGAACCGGACCTTCTGCTTTGCCACAGACGATGCCCACACCCTGGAAGGGGACAGCCTGGGAGGTTTCATCATGGTCAAGGCCAGGGAATTTACCCACCGGGGAATCATGGATGCCATAATAGATGGGAGCTTCTACGCCTCCGCCGGGCCGCTGATCCAGGATTTTTATGTGGAGGGCAATGTTGCCAGGGTAAGCTGCGGCCCCTGCCAGGATATCTTTTTCCAGACGCCCCACCGGGGAGACCATCTCCACAGCGAGACAGACAGCCTGACGGAAGGGAGCTTTACCCTCCGGGGAGATGAAGAATACGTGCGGGTAACCGTGCGCAACACCAAAGGGCAGAAGGCATGGACACAGCCCATATGGCTGTGGCTATTCTAATACCTGAAAAACAGAAAACAAAAACAGCACCTGCCCGCCCGGCGCCCGGAAGCACTTATGGCTGAGGAACAGGCAGAAGTGGTTCTGCCGGATAAAGGGTGCAGGGAGGGCAGGAGCGGTACTGGAAAGAAAACAGCGCCTGCCCGCCCAGCGCCCCAGAAGCACTTATGGCTGAGGAACAGGCAGAAGTGGTTCTGCCGGATAGAGGGTGCAGGAAGGGCAGGAGCGGTACTGGAATGGAGAACGAATTTTATGTTAAAGATGGTGACTTTCAACATCCGGTGTGATTATAGCCAGGATGGAGACAACAATTTTGAATACAGAAAACCTTTTATTTTAGAAAAGCTGCAGGCGGAACGCCCGGATGTGATCTGCTTCCAGGAGGTGCTCCCCCATGTGGCGGTATGGCTGAAGGAAGCCCTCACAGATTACTATGTGATTGGATGCGGCAGAAGCGAGACCTTAGAGGATGAGCAGGTAACGGTGGCGTACCGGAAGGAGAGGCTGAACCTGATGTCCATGGAGACCTTCTGGCTTTCGCCCACACCCTATGTCCCTGCCAGCCGTTACCAGGAGCAGTCCATATGCCCAAGAGTCTGCGCGGAGACAGTATTTGAGGATTTGCAGGACCGGCAGGTGTTCCGCCTGGTGAATTTCCATCTGGACCATATGGGGACACAGGCAAGAAGCCTGGGCCTGGAACAGATCGTAAAGAAAGTAGAAGAAGCCCAATTTTTTCCACAGGTTCCCGTAATCCTTACAGGAGATTTCAACGCTGAGCCAGATGCGCCGGAAATAAAGCAGATGGAAAGATGGCCTGCCTACCGGTTTATGACAGAGAAGATCGGCGTTACATATCATGGCTTCCTGCCGGAAGATGGGACGGAAGCCATCGACCATATTTTCCTGCGGGATGGGGAAGGGGCGAAGGCCCATTGTGTTTCCATAGAGAAATGGGAGGACAGGCGGGGAAGCCTATGGCTGTCAGACCACTATCCAATTTGCACAACGTTTGAATGGGGAAAAAAGTGAATTTTAGCCAATAGATACATCTGATGTGTAGAAATATCCACAACAATCCATAGTTTTGTCCATTGTTTACAAATTCTCTTTTTCCTATAATTGTAGAATAAATAAAGAAGGAGGGAGGAGAAAACCTATGGCAAGTGCTGAAAGGCAGAAGTCTTATAAACCGCCCAAGCAGTCCGTATCTAAGAGGTTAGTACGTTATTGGCCATTATATCTGATGCTGATACCGTGTATCGTCTATTATGCGCTGATCTGTTATGTGCCGATGGCAGGGTCTGTCCTGGCGTTTAAAGATTATTCTTTCAAAAAAGGAATCTGGGGGAGCCCGTGGGTAGGCTTTGATTATTTCAAGACCTTTTTCATGAGCTACGATGCTCCGCGGCTGATTAAGAACACCCTGACCATTGGTGTGATTAAATGTATTCTTGAATTCCCGTTCGCTATCATTCTGGCGTTGATGCTGAATGAGATTTTGAATATGAAATTCAAGAAGGTTGCGCAGACCATTACCTATCTGCCCCACTTTTTATCTTCCGTAATTATTGTTACGATGCTCCAGAAAATTCTGGCACCTAACGTGGGTATCCTTAATCAGGCGATTTCAGCCCTGGGAGGAGACGGAAGCACATTCTTCCTGATGGAAGCGAAGTATTTTTATCCCATACTGTTCTCTATGGATCTGTGGAGGAATATCGGTTGGGATTCTATCATATATCTCGCCGCCATCAGCAGTGTGGATACCGCTTTATATGAGGCGGCGGAAATGGACGGCTGCAACAAGCTGAAAAAGATGTGGCATATTACTTTGCCCGGTATCCGTGGAACCATTGGCCTTTTGTTCATTATGGGCGTGGGCGGCCTTTTGTCCTCCGGCGTGGAGCAGGTATGGCTTTTGCGTACACCCGGAAATATGTCCCTGGCGGATACCCTTGATGTATACGTACTCCGTGTAGGTCTCCAGGGCGGGCAGTTTGGTTACGCCACTGCTATTGGTTTGATTCAGGGCCTGGTAGGGCTGATTCTGGTAGTAGTCTGCAACAAGATCTGCAAGAAAATGACGGAAGTAAGCCTTTGGTAAAAGGTTGCTACAAAACAACAAATTTGGAGGTTTCATATGAAAAAGAAAGCAGTAAAAAGATTACTGGCTTTATCCCTTGCAGGGGTATTGGCAGTAGGGACGTTAGTAGGCTGCGGCGGTAAAAGCAACGACAGCAGCAAAGATTCTTCAGGAAGCAATAATGCATCCTCATCTACAGAGGAAAGTAAAGGGAGCGATGCAGCGGCGGATAGTTCTTCTGATGGCGCTGGCAGCGGGGACGCTTCCGGCAGCGGGGATGGGGCAGGCGATAGCAACAGCACCTGGATCGCAGACCGTACCATCACAGTACAGGCGTATGTGGACGATATCGGATATTACCTGCCGGACGACCTCAACAATACCCCGGTAATGCAGAAAATCACCGAGCTTACAGGTATCAAGCTTGATATTAGATACACCCCTGGGGACAGCGATTCCAAGGTGTTGGCTTCCCAGCTTGCAGCAGGGACCATTCCGGACGTTATTGTCAGCTACCTGGACAACTCCACAAGAAAAGAGTTCCCTATTCTTTTAAAGGCAGCGAAGGAAGGCATGTTTGCGGATGTTTCCGAATACATGAAAAATTCCAAAGTATATTCTAAATATTATGAAGAAGGCTTCTTGCCTAACGATGCTTATGAGAACATCACTTTCCGTGATGATTTAGACGGTGTTTATCTGTGGCAGTTAAACATTGCTGCAGTTGACAATACTTTGAAGTGGATCCCCGAAGAGGAATACCTGGGCGGAATGTTTATCCAGAGAGAGATCGCGGAAGACCTTGGTATTGATGTTAAGAATATCAGGACCCAGGATGAATTCTATGACCTGCTGGTGAAGATCAAAGAAGGCGGCTACAAGGATGACAACGGCAACGATGTATACCCCTTAGGGCCTAAATTCTGGGGCGGTTCCATGGACAGTATCGACTATGTGGCCCGCGGCTTTAAGTGGGGCGTCAGCGATGACTATAACATTGACGAGGAAGGCCATGTAAGGCATGAAGCTGAGATGGACAGCATCTATGATGAGATTAATTATGTTAGGAAGCTTTTAGATGAAGGCCTTATGAACCCTGAGTTCTTTACCATGGATTCCACCCGTGCGGAGGAAGTAAGCAAAAATAAGAACTCTGCCATCATTGCAGACGTACATAATTATCAGGATATTATTTACATGAGCGACGACTGGATTCCTTTAGGGCCTTTGAACGATATCTCAGGGGATAACAAGGAAGTGACCCATGGCAAAACCGGGCGCGGCTGTATGGCAATTTCTGCAGACGCTGAAAACCCGGAGGAAATTTTCGCATTCTTTGACTGGCTGAGCACAGTGGAAGGACAGTTAATCGCACAGTACGGTGTGGAAGGCGTAAGCTATGATATGGTAGACGGCAAGCCCGTGCTGAAAGAAGAAGTGTTAAAAGCCATTGATGAAAATAATACCGATTATCTGATTAACGAAATCGGGGCAGCTTTCGGCGGTGTTGCAAACTACTTCTTTACCTTCTGCATTACCAACGTTGATAATATTGGCAACTTTGGGGAATCCCGTCCGGGCGCGTCTGCAGGTACTGCTTACAGCAGAAGTGTGGAAATCGCAACGGATTACGCAAGGGAAAAGAAACTGGTCCCGGGGCTGAATGCCAGCGCTTATCTGTCAGTGGATGAACTTGCACCGGTAAAGACCCAGATGGATCTGCTGAACTGGGACGAAGTGCTGACACAGGCATTCTTTGCAAAATCTGAAGATGAGGTTAAGAGCATTATTGAATCCTTCCGTGCACAGTTAAAAGCTGCAGGGATTGAACAGTTTGAAACCTATGTTGAAAATCTTTACAAAGAAAATCCTGAAGCAGTGAATTTCTACCATTAAAAACAGGGGCGGTGAAAGCCGCCCTGTGCAATAAACAGGAAAGGATTGACACTATGAGTGCAAAAGCTACGACTTATTCTCATAAAATAAAAGTAAATCCCCTGGATCGTGGGATTCAGCTTCTTATTTACCTGGTCATTATTTTATTGTGCCTGACGATCCTTCTACCCTGTCTGAATGTGCTTGTATTATCCTTTAATGATGGAAAGGATGCTGCCCGGGGAGGCATCTGGTTCTGGCCAAGGGAATTTACAATGGCCAACTTCAAGGAAGTATTCAATGACGGCAGTATCATGGATGCATACGGGATCAGTATCGCCCGTACATTTATTGGGACCTTTTTAAGCCTGCTGATCACTACCATGGCAGGTTTTGCATTAAAGCAGAAGGATTTGCCGGGAAATAAGATCCTGACCATGCTGATTACTTTTACCATGCTTTTTGGCGGTGGAATGATTCCTACCTATATTCAGTATAATAACCTTCACCTTTTAAATTCTTTCTGGGTGTACGTGGTTCCCGGCCTGATCAGTGTTACGTATCTTTTGATGGTGCGTACCTTCTTCGAGGGGATACCGGACAGCCTGGAGGAATCGGCAAAGCTGGATGGCTGTGGATACTTCAAGGTTTACACTACCATTATGATGCCTTTAAGTAAGCCGGTAATCGCTGTTGTTGGTCTGTATACGGCGGTTAATCACTGGAATGACTGGTTCGCAGGAGCCTTTTATATGAACGATCCTTCCAAATGGCCGGTGCAGACCGTGCTGCAGAACATGCTGACGAAGGCAATGAGCGCACAGCAGGAAATCACCAGTGTCAGCCAGGCGCTGGCACAGGGCGCAAAATCTACTACCACGGATTCTTTAAAGATGGCGGCGGTTGTAGTAACCACAGTACCGATCCTATGCATCTATCCTTTTATACAGAAATATTTTGCTCAGGGTGCAATGATCGGGGCTGTAAAAGGATAAATCTATGATCAACAAATGAGCCGGCCCTGTTTTTACAGGATATGCTCGTGTGAACGGAAGGCTGCCGCATTAAGAATGGTTTTAACTCTTGGTGCGGCAGCCTTTTTGTGCAAAGGACACACAAAAGTTTTATGCTTGCGCCCTAATTTGAGGGTGGGGCAGGAATGGGGGATTTATATGAGTGAAAAGAAATGGGATGTTTATGTTTACGGGGATGTAAATATTGATATTGTGATCCCAAATGTAAATAAGTTCCCTGCGCCCGGGCAGGAGGAGGAGGTCCCGGTGATGGAGACTTTTACCGGCGGGGGCGCGGCGCTGTTTGCCTTAGGGCTTGGCAAATTGGGGCTTCGCCCGGTATTTCAGGGGGAGGTTGGGGACGACTGCTATGGGGAATTTATCCGCAATGCTTTCAGGGAAAGTAACGTGGACAGCTCCCTGCTGAAAACCAGCAGTACGTTGAAGACGGGACTTTCCTTAAGCTTCACCAATCAGGACGACCGCTCTTTCCTCACCTATCGGGGAACAAACGAAAAGATATGTATTGAGGAAGTTGACCTAAAACAGGTGGCGTATGCATCCCACATTCATGTAACCGGGTATGCAGGGGAGGCCAACCATGCATCCTACCTGAGCTTTTTGAAGAAGGTGAAGGAGGATACCCAGGCTACGGTTTCCTTTGATGTGGGCTGGGACCCTACAGAGGAATGGAAGCCGGAGATTTGCCAGCTTTTTCCCTATATTGATGTTTTATTCATGAACCAGACGGAAGCGGCAAACTACAGCCGCAAAGACTCCCCCCGGGAAGCCGCCGAGGAATTTGCAAGAACCTGTGGCATGGCGGTGGTCAAGCTGGGACGGAGCGGTTCCATTGCGGTAAAGGACGGCACATTTTACCAGGCGGCGCCCTATCCGGTGGAAGCCGTTGACACCACAGGTGCAGGGGATTCCTTTAACGCAGGGTTCATTTACGGGTTCCTGAAAGGGAAGGATGTGGAGGAATGCTTAAAGTGCGGCAACGGCTGCGGCGCATTGTCAGTGACAGCCTTAGGAGGGAACACAGGCTTCCCCAATGAAGAAACACTGAAGGATTTTATAGCCGCCAGGGAAGGGCGGTAGCGGAACAGAAAAACAGCAAAAGCAGGACAGGAATAGGAGGTTCGGTTATGAAGATTGCAGTAATTGGCGGCGCAGGCGTGCGCACGGTTATTTTTATTAACGGTCTTTTAAAGAGGTATAAAAAGCTTCATATTGACCAGGTAGTTCTTTATGATGTACAGGAAGAAAAGCAGCGTGTCATTGAAAAGCTGTGCCAGCATGTGGTCAGCCGGAAGCAGGAAGAACTAAAGGTATGGGCTGTTTCCGACCCGGTGGAAGCCATTGCCGGGGCTGATTATATTGTTACTACCCTGCGGGTAGGCGGGGACCACTCCCGTGTGGTAGATGAAACCATTGCCCTGGACCTGGGGGTAATTGGCCAGGAGACTACCGGTGTGGGCGGCTTTTCCATGGCGGTGAGGACGGTTCCGGTGCTGAAGGAGTACTGTGAACTGATCAAAAAACATGCCCCCAACGCATGGATTTTTAATTTCACGAATCCTTCCGGATTGGTGACCCAGGCCCTGAGAAGCGCAGGATACGACAGGATTATCGGTATCTGCGACGCGCCCAGCAGTACTAAATTCCGCATGGCAAGGGACCTGGGAGTAACCGAAGAGGAACTGTATGTAGAATTTTTCGGCTTAAACCACCTCTCCTGGATACGCAGCGTGAAGAAAAAAGGGAAAGAAATCCTTCCGGAGCTTTTAGCGGACGATGCTTTCCTGAAAGGCGTGCAGGAGTTTTCCATGTTCGACCCGGAGCTTTTGCGTTCCATTGGATTTTTGCCCAATGAATACCTGTACTACTATTACCACCGGGAGAAAGCCCTTGCCAACATCCTGGCTTCCGGGGCTACCAGGGGGAAGACCATTGAATCCGTCAACCAGCAGATGATGGAGGAACTAAAGGGCATGGATATTGGTGCAGACCCGGAGGGCGCGTTACAGATCTTCCTGTATTATATGCAGATCCGGGAAAATTCCTATATGAGCATTGAATCCGGCCTTGCCAAACGCCCCCTGCTGGAAAAAGGGGAGCTGGAAGTGCCCGATGGCATGGGTTACGCAGGCGTAATGCTGGACTGCATTGAGGGAATGCAGAGCGAAGAAGGGAAATACCTGGTGCTGTCAGTGGAAAATAACGGAAGCATCCCAGGGCTTGCAGATGGGGATGTGGTGGAAACCACCTGCCTGGTGTCCAAAGAGGGCATCCATCCGGTGAAAGTAGAGGATGTGCCGGAAAACTGCTATCTGCTTATGCGGATGATCAAAATGTACGAAAAGCTTACCGTGGAGGCAATCAATACACACTCCAGGGAAACTGCTGTCAGGGCATTGATGCTCCATCCGTTGGTAAATTCCTATTCCCTGGCAAAACAGTTGGTGGATAAGTATGATGAAGTATACGGGGGCATTTTTCAGTAATTGGCAATAAAAATGCTGCTGTAAGAAAGTAAAAGACAGCGTCCGCCCGGATGCACCCGGGGAAATGGCTGCCATATTTTCCTGGCAGGAATTTCCCCGGTGGACAAAGGTACAGGAAGGGCGGGCGCTGTGCGGATATTAAGAGGGCAAAAAATGAAGGTTATGGTCAGCCGTGAAAAGAGCGGCGAAAAAAAGACAGTTTTATGTCCCGGGGACATAAAAGGCCATTTTACGGATTTTGCAGCGTTTTTCCGGAAGTTAGGCAGAGGGGAGAAAGAGGGCTGCGAGATTTTATTTGAGGGCTGCGGAAGCCATTCCCAGCCCCTTTCCATACAAGGGGAACTGCTGCGGCTTGCCGCAGCTTCTCTGTATGACGGCGCATACAGTTTTTCTAAAGAAGCCCTGCGCCATTTAGCTCCCGGGGAAATCTTTGAAAAGCGGGATTTACTCTCAGACTATGGGGAGGGGGAATTTACCTTTATCCTGCCCGGTTTTGGTGAGGAGGAAGAGGCTGCGGTAAAAGAAGGCTCCATGCAGGGCCAGGTCCGGGGATATGCCCGCACGCTGGGGAACCTGCCCAATAATTATCTTCACACAGAAGACCTGGCTGGCTATGCCAGGAAGCTGGGGGAGGATTTGGGCATATCCTGCCAGGTCCTGGGGAACCGGGAACTCAAAGGCCTTGGCTGCGGCGGGCTTTTGGCTGTGAACCAGGGAAGCAGCAGGGAAGCGGCAATGGTAGTCCTCCAATATCAGGGAGGCGGCGATGAAAGCCCTGTGGCACTGGTAGGGAAAGGATTAATGTTTGATTCCGGCGGTTATCATTTAAAAAGTATTGACGGAATGAAAGGGATGAAATATGATATGTGCGGTGCTGCCGGAGTGCTGGAGGCCCTGGAGCTTCTTGTACGCAGAAGGGCCAGGAAAAATGTGGCTGCCATATTGCTCCTTTCAGAAAATGTAATCAGCCCGGAGGCAGTGAAAATGGGCGATGTGATAACTACTCTGGGAGGGAAGACGGTAGAGGTCTACAACACAGATGCGGAAGGGCGCCTGGTGCTGGCGGACGGGATCACTTACGCCCAGAATCTGGGTGCTTCCCTGGTGATCGACTTTGCCACCCTGACTTATTCTGCCCAGGCGGCGCTGGGGGATGCCATTACAGGGCTTTTTTCCAACCAGGAAGAGACCTGCAGGCGTTGGATGGAGACTGCAGGCAGGACAGGGGAAAGATTTTGGCGCCTGCCTCTGGACGCCTCCTACCATAAGCTGCTGGAATGGTCCATCTGTGCGGACTTTGCCAATTATGCGCCGGGGGCAGGCGGCGGTGCCAGCGTTGCGGCATGTTTCCTGGAAAAGTTTGTGGACCAGGGAACGCAGTGGGTCCATCTGGATATGGTAGGCCCTTCGGTCATCCGTTCCCAGACAGAGGAGATGGCAGAGGGTGCCAGCGGCGTGGGCATTTATACGATTGCGGAGTTTGTTGGAGCCCTGGATTCTGCATGGGAAAGGTGACAGAAACAGTTATCATAGGGCAAAGGCCATGTTTACTGCCATTACAGGTTAGTGCATAAAATTTTACGGAAAAAGGAGAACCTGATGAATTTTACTTTTGATGGAAATCTGTCCAGGGAGGTGCTGGAAAATTATCTGTCCCGTTCAGTGACAGCGGCGGGGCTGTTTGAGAGCGATACCCTGGAGGATGACTTACGTGTGATTGGGGAACTGGGGGTGAAGTTTCTTGGAAGGGCGTCGGGCATCTGGTTTATGACCATGGATGACGGGGAACATTTCCGCCTGTCCCGGCAGCTTGCGGAAAAGGTCCACAGCCAGGACCCGGAAATCATCCTGCAGGCGTGTGTGTTTGAATGGATCGTGGAGCGGATGGACGAAGTGGAAATTCCCGCCTATGTGTTTGAGGCTTTCGGCATTCCCGTACAGAAGCGCTGTTTCTGTGCTAAGGACGCCCTGTTCCTGGACGAGAGCAGCCGCTACCATAGCCTCAGGGAGGGTGACCCGGCAAGAAGCGGGGGGATTCCCGACCTGTCCCGCCTGGAAGCCAGAATGTGGTTTTACTACCGGGCAACCAGATACATTGACTGCGGCTATGAGGCGCTGCATATGGGGCAGGTGCATCTGTATACGGCAAAGGACAAAGGGATGGAGAAGACTGCGGAGCTGTTCGGGATGATCCGGGACTATGCCAGGGTACATGGGAGACGCCACAAGGTTTTGATGGACGCCCATACCCATGGGGTAAATATCCGGGGAAAGCTGTTGTTTGACTATCACGCCATGCCCTTTACCCGGATGCCCCTTCTGGATGTGCCGGGGGAGGAACTGATCCTGGTACGGGAGGGCTACAGCGAAGGCGGGGAAAACCCCAACGGCTGGTCTGCCGAAACCATGCCTTACCTTATGGAATACGACAACTGGGGCGGCCTGGTGGTGGATGACAGGAGCGCCTGCACCCGGGAGGAACTTGCCTGGCAGGACTGGTGGGGATATGACCAGATCGCCTGGTTTGCCAACCAGCCAAAGGAGAGCAGGGACCACTTCCTGGAGTATACCTACAAATGGACGGAGATCAATAATCCCAACGCCTACTTTGAACTGCCCTTCCGGCGGATGCTCAGTGACGGGGCGGTTTCCATGCTGCGGGCGGACAACGGGCAGAAAGGCTGCCAAGCGTTTTACCAGATAAACGAACCAGGTCCTGGATGTCCTATGGGATTTGGGCAGGAGCATGTGGCCAGGAAGCTTTGGGCAAGAGGCCATGACCTTCGGGAAAAGGCGGCGAACCCGGAAATGCTCATCCGTTATGGTGCGGAAAACATATTCGATGAAGAAACCGGCATGAAGCTTCCAGAAAAAATTGTCGTGTATGGCAGTTTCCAGTCCCATGTGGGTGCAATCAAAAACGATTCCAACAGTGAAATAACACGGATGTATTATATAGGAGACAATACCTATTCCCTGTCCGTGATCATGCCTTATGCCGGGACCTATGATTTTTCGATATCCACTTATGGGACATTATCCGCCACCCACCAGGGGGACGGTTATCCCAGAAGCGGTTCCAGCAACAAAAACTTTTTTACCACCCAAAGGGACAATACGGTGGTGCGCTTCCGCTACCGCTTCATCACCCACGAAGTAACAGTGGAATTATTTGATTAAAAAATGATAAACTAAAAACAGCAGCATCCCGCCCAAGTGCCCGGAGGGACTGGGGGGCTGCTGCGGAACTGGAATAGGAGAAACAAATATGAAGTTAATGCATTCAGAATGGCAGGACAGGGTAAAGCACTGGCTCCGTACCCTGAAAGATGATTTTTATGAATCCCTTGGGGAGATCTCCTGGGAAGCCTTCCAGACCATGGACTACCTCACTTTAGAGCAAGCCCAGGAAGGCCCTTTCAAACCGGTAGAGACAGGCTTTACCTGGGGCAGGGAATGGGAGTACTGCTGGTTTAAAGGCAGCCTTACCCTCCCCGAAGGGGCAAAGGGCAGGAGGATCGTAATGGACTTAAAGCCCGACGGGGAATCTGCGGTGTTTGTGAATGGGAAGGCTTTCGGCACTTACCGGGCAGGCTGGGTGGATGAGCCCCACCACTTTATGGTGGACAATACCCTTACCCCCTGTGCCCAGGGCGGGGAGCACTTTGACGTGGTGATGGAAAGCTATGCAGGGCATTTTATACCGGAAGCGCCCACAGGGGGCTGTGCAACGGGCCCTGTGCTACCGGGGGCCTATATGGATACGGCGGAAGAGGGCAAGCGCAAAAAGCTGGGCAAATGCACTTACGGTATCTGGAATGAAGATGCCTACCAGCTTTATATGGACGTATCGACCCTGGGCATGCTCCTTACCACATTGGAGGAGACTTCCCTGCGGGCAGCAAAGATTGCCAAAGCCTTGGAGCAGTTCACCCTGATTGTGGATTTTGAGCAGCCTAAGGAAGAGAGGATCGCTTTGTATAAAAAGGCAAGGGAAGCCCTGCGCCCGGTGATGGAGGCGAAGAACGGTTCCAGCGCCCCGGTATTTTACGCTGTGGGCAATGCCCACCTGGACCTGGCATGGCTTTGGCCCATGGCGGAGACCTACCGCAAGACAGCCAGGACCTTTGCAGCCCAGCTCCGCCTGATCGAAGAATACCCGGAATACAAATTTATCCAGAGCCAGCCGGCATCCTACGAGATGTGCAAAAAGTACTACCCGGAGCTGTTTGCAAGGATCAAGGAGGCAGTAAAGGGCGGCCAGTGGATTGCGGACGGTGCCATGTGGGTGGAGCCGGATACCAATATGGCCAGCGGCGAGGCACTGATACGCCAGCTTCTCCATGGCAAACGTTATTATAAGGAAGAGTTCGGGGTGGACAGCGAGATCCTCTGGCTGCCTGATACCTTTGGCTATACGGCGGCGCTTCCCCAGATCCTGAAGGGCTGCGGGGTGAAGTACCTGGTGACCCAGAAGATTTTCTGGTCTTACAATGAAGGGGAGCAGTTCCCTTACCATTACTTTACCTGGGAAGGGATGGACGGCTCCCAGGTGGTATCCTTCCTGCCCACCAGCTATACTTACCGTACCGACCCGGTGGAGGCAAACAAGATCTGGAAGGAACGGACACAGCTCCAGGACCTGGACGCTTTCCTGATGCCTTATGGTTATGGGGACGGGGGCGGCGGCCCGGCAAGGGATTTTGTGGAATACGCCAAACGCCAGGAGGACCTGGAGGGCAATGTGAAAGTGAAGATGGCAGGCCCTGCTGAATTCTTCCACGACATGGAAGAGCTGGGAGGCCCGGTGAATACCTACGTGGGGGAACTGTATTTCAGTGCCCACAGGGGAACCTACACCACCCAGGCGATGATCAAAGCCAACAACCGCCGCAGCGAGCTGGCGCTTAGGGAGATGGAGCTTTGGGGAAGCCTTGCCATGGCAAAGGGGCAGGCATACAACTTTGAAAAGGCGGACGCCCTCTGGAAGGAAACTTTGCTGCACCAGTTCCATGACATCCTTCCCGGTTCCAGTATTGCCCGGGTTTATGTGGAGGCGGAAAAAGCCCACAAAGAGATCCAGAAGGGAGCCTGTGAACTGAAGGAGAATGCTTTTGGGGCGCTGGCAGATACCTCCCGGGAAGGGGCTGTGACTGTGTGGAACTCTTTGAGTTTTGAACGGAAAGCCCTGGTAGAGCTGCCTGGATCCTTTGCAGGCGGTGCCAAGACCCTGGAAGGGGAGATGATCCCGGTGCAGGAAGGGATGGCATGGGAGAGCGCTTTCGGGGAGAAGAAGGAAGCTGCCAGCCCGGCCGTTGTGAAAGCATTGGTGACCCTTCCCTCCTGTGGGGCGGTCTCCCTGGTCCCGGCAGAGGACGGGACGGCTTTTGGCAGCGTTACGGAAGTAACTGTAAAGGAAGTGCCCGAGGGCTTTGTGCTTGAAAACAGCAAGGTAAAGGCAGTGGTCAATGGAAAAGGGGAAGTGGTGTCCTTTGTCCTGAAAAGCTCCGGCAGGGAGTTTGCGGCAGCGCCCCTTAACCGCTTCCGGATGTATAAGGACGTGGCCCGGATGTTTGACGCCTGGGACATTGATTCCAATTATATCTACCAGGAAGTGGAAGCCCTTTCGGATGCCAAGGTGGAGATCGCTTCCCAGGGCCTGGAAGGCGCGCTGAAGGTCAGCGGCAAGATCGGCAATTCCCCTGTGGTACAGTATATCCGCCTGGCAGCAGAGGGCACAAGGCTGGCCTTTGATACGGAGATCGACTGGAAAGAGCTGCACCGCCTGTTAAAGGCCTCCTTCCCGGTGGATGTGTATGCGGAAAATGGCATCAACGAGATGCAGTTCGGTTATGTGGAGCGCCCTGCCCACCGTTCCAAGCCCTATGACAAAGACCGTTTTGAGGTCTGCAACCACCGTTACAGCGCATTTTGCGACGGCTCCCACGGGGCGGCGGTGCTCAATGACAGCAAGTATGGGGTGAGCATGAACAAGAATGCATTAGAGCTTACCCTGCTGCGGGCAGCATCCTGCCCGGAGATGCAGACGGACAACAGGGTACACCACTTTACCTATGCCTTTACTGCCTGGGAAGGCAGCTTTGCACAGAGCGATGTGGTAAGGCAGGGCTATGAGCTGAATGTGGCGCCCCAGCAAAGCGGCGGGGCGGTGGATGCGTTCAGCAGCCTGCAGATAGACAAGGCAAATGTGATCCTAGACACTATGAAACCGGCAGAGGACGGAAGCGGGGATATCATCCTGCGCCTGTATGAATCCCAAAAGGCGGCTGTTACAGCCAGGGTATGCTGTGGCCTGGGCACAAAGGCATATCTGTGCGATATGCTGGAAAATGTCCTGGAGGAGGTTCCTTATGAGGCAGGGGAAATGGCCCTGGCGTTTAAGGCATTTGAGGTAAAAACAATCAGAATAAAGAAATAAAACGGAATTGGGGCGAGAGATTCGCCCCTTTTCATGTATATCCGGAAAATGGTACAGGCTGTTTCCTATAAATAGGTTACCTGCGCCTGTGCCTGGTAAGTGTGGGGTTCTTTTGTTACCCCTTTGTGCCCAAAAGCGATGGCAATTTTATATTCATAATTTTCGGGAAATTTCAGGGCGGTGGTAAAGTATTCTTTCTTTTCCCCTTTGATTGCATCGTCAATGCAGCCGATGATCAAATTCCCAAGCCCCAGCCCTTCTGCGGCAAGGGCCATATTTTCTACAGCGATGCCTGCGTCAAGGGCACTCCACTTATAGCTGCTGTCAGCACTTAGGATTACCACAACAGGGGCTTCAAAGTAAAAATTATGGGCAGGGGCTGTGATATTGCGCAGCCGGTTCTTTTCCTCCTCCAGTTCCCGTAAAATGGGGTGGCCCCCGTCCAGTACGGTGAAGTGGATTTCCTGCTTGTTTGCCGCTGTGGGTGCCTGCAGCCCCGCGTGGAGCAGGGCGTCAAGCTCAGCCTCTGTTAAAGGTTCCTCCGTGTATCCTCTGGTGGAACTGCGTTTTTTGATTGTTTCAATTACATCACTCATTGCCTGTTTCCTCCTGATAAATTTTCGGCAGCCCGGCGGGCGTACTGCCTGTGGTGTGAATTTTTATTATTCTATTATACAATAGTGCGCCAGGTTACACAAGGATTCTGCCGTGCATGGGAAAGAGCGCCCTGGGATATTTTCCTTCCCGGCTGCTTAGCCGCCTGTATGTAACCGTCTTGAAAATTGATTTCTGCAGGATAATATCTGGTAAAATTATGGTGCAGGGTTTATAATGACAGTGTGGAATTGTAAGCAAACAGAGGTAAAACCCTTTGCCTGCGGCAGTACCGCAGGCAGGGCTTGCGGTATGCGGGGGTAAAAGCATAGGTTTAATGGAGGTTTTCAAATATGGACAGTAATAAGATCATTGCTCCCATGAGCAGGATCCATATGGTTCCGATGGATGTGATAAACGGATATGAGGTCAGGACAGGAATGTATGATATAAACGGGGCCACGGCTATTCCCTGTGGGGTGAATTTTACAGTATATTCTTATGGGGCGACTTCCTGCGAGCTGCTTTTGTACAGGCGCATGGAGGAGGAGCCGTTTGCCGTACTGAAGTTCCCGGAAAATTATAAAATTGGAAAAGTGTATTCCATGATTGTATTTGGGCTTAATATTTATGACTTTGAATATGCCTACCGTATGGACGGGCCTTATATGCCCCAGGAGGGGCTGTTATTTGACAAAAATAACGTCCTCCTTGATATTTACGCCAAAGCCGTAGCGGGGCAGCGGGTATGGGGGACGCCCCATAAGGAGGGCGTTGCCTATAAGGCAAGGGTGGTGAAGGATGATTTTGACTGGCGGGAGTATACCCAGCCCCTTACGCCTATGGAGGATCTTGTGATTTATGAGATGCATGTGCGGGGATTTACAAAGCATTATACCTCAGGGGCAAAGTATCCCGGGACTTTTGCGGGCATTAAGGAGAAGATTCCCTATCTAAAGGAACTGGGGGTCAATGCAGTGGAACTGATGCCTATATTTGAGTTTGACGAGATGAAGGACTACCGGCTGGTGGATGGACAACCAGTGATGGATTACTGGGGATATAATACGGTCAGTTTTTTTGCCCCCAACAGCAGCTATGCGGCAGGGCGGGAATACAACCGGGAAGGGACAGAGCTGAAGGAACTGATACGCGCCCTCCATGAAAATGGGATTGAGTGCATCCTGGACGTGGTGTTTAACCACACTGCGGAAGGCAATGAGATGGGAAAATGTTTTTCCTTCAAAGGGTTTGACAATAATATATATTACATGCTGACACCGGAGGGAAATTATTATAATTTCAGCGGGTGCGGCAATACCTTAAACTGCAATCATCCCATCGTCCACCAGATGATCCTGGAATGCTTAAGGTACTGGACTACGGTTTACCATATTGACGGTTTCCGGTTTGACCTGGCGACCATCCTTGGCAGGAATGAGGACGGTTCCCCCATGAGCAAGCCGCCGCTTTTACAGAGCCTGGCTTTTGACCCGATCCTGGGGAATGTGAAGCTGATTGCCGAGGCATGGGATGCAGGGGGGCTGTACCAGGTAGGGAGCTTCCCTTCCTGGAACCGTTGGGCGGAGTGGAATGGCAGGTACCGGGATGATATGCGTAATTTCCTGAAAGGGGATTACGGCATGTGGGAAACTGCCGCTAAGAGGATCACAGGTTCCACGGATATCTATAACCCCGAATGCAGGGGAAGTAACGCTTCCGTTAATTTTATCACCTGCCATGACGGGTTTACCCTGTGGGATTTGTATTCTTATAATCAAAAACACAATGAGGCGAACGGATGGGATAACACCGATGGCAGCAACGATAACCGCAGCTGGAACTGCGGCGCAGAGGGGGAGACCAGGGACGAGGAAGTGCTTTCCCTGCGCAGAAGGCTTGCCATGAATGCCTTTGCAGTGCTTATGTGCAGCAGGGGGACGCCCATGTTTTTTGCAGGGGACGAATTTCTGAATTCCCAGCAGGGGAACAATAATGCTTATTGCCAGGACAATGAGATTTCCTGGCTGAACTGGGAGGATAAGACAAGAAATAAGAAGCATTATGATTTTTGCAGGTATATGACTGCCTTTCGGAAAGAACATCCAGTGCTGCGCAGGTTTTCCGGCTACAGTGAGAGCGGGTTCCCGGAAATCCAGATCGTGGGTGCGGATGATTATTCGAAGGTGCTCCAGGTAATTTATGCGGGGCGGAACGAGGAGGGGACAGAAGACGATATTGTTTGCCTTGCGGTGAATGTCTATTGGGAGGAACAGGAGTTTGAACTTCCCGGCTTAAAGATGGGGAAGAGCTGGTATATGGCTGTTGATACCAGCGGGAAATATCTGCCTGCCTGCATACCAGGGAAATATGGCATGGAACGGATGGGGGAAACGAGAGTGAAGATTCCGGCCCGGAGCGTATGCGTGCTGGTTTCGTGAGGGGGCAGGAAAATCAAGGCTTTCGGGGATTTCCCCGAAAGCCTTTTTAGGGAAAAGTATCGTATACAAGAAGCTATCCTTTGGAAAAAAGATGTCAATGTTTTTTACGCAGATACAGGAACAGGATGATTTTGTAGAATGTAACACAGAGACACCAGCAGAAAGCGGCATAACAGCGGCAAACTGCTTTGTACATAAATTTGAATAGTGCATATGCCAAAGGACATTTCCTCTTTTATTTAGGTGAATGTCCTTTTATATCATTTACGGAATAAAATTCTTGACAATGCGCATAATGCGTATTACAATGTGGTTAAACTTAGGTAGTTTCAAAATTTGTAAATTTACAGAATATTCAGCAACTTACTGTTTCGCAATCACCTAATAATTTAACTAACGGAAAGGGGAGATGCCATGGTTGAATAAGGGGGTAACGGATGAGATTTAGAGAAATTGAAAGTATGATATTACAAAACGGATGGTATCAAGTAAAGCAAAAAGGTTCGCACCACCAATACAAACACCCGACTAAGCCTGGAAAAGTTACAATCCCAGAACATGGAGGGGATTTGAATCCCGATACAGTAAAATCAATTTTGAAACAAGCGGGGCTTTAACTTCCACTTGTTCAATCTATATAAATGGAGGTGAATAAATTGAAATTAATTTATCCGGCTGTATTTAAGCCTTTTACAGATCAAAGCGGTGGATATGTAGTAGAATTTCCAGACTTACCCGGCTGTGTAACAGAGGGAAAAGACCTGGAACAGGCTATCGAAATGGGAATTGACGCAGCAAGTGGCTGGATATTAGGAGAGCTTGAGGATGGAGAGAAAATTCCTCATGCTTCTGACTATTCGGAAATAACTGCTGAAAATGGATGCATGGTAAATATGTTATTGTTAGACATAGATGCCTATGAAGAAAAATATGGTGAAAAAGCTGTAAGAAAAAACCTTACGATTCCTGCATGGCTGAATACGTTTGCTGAAAAAAATAATATCAATTTTTCCAAGCTTTTACAGGAAACATTATTCGCAATGGCACAGGCAAAATAAATGCAGAAAGCTGCCGCATGAAGCAGACTGATACAGCATATCGCTGGTTTCATATGTTTTGCTTCGTGCGGCAGCTCCCTTTTTCTTTTCCCGCTTATTCCGCTTCCCCGATGCTTTCTGACAGCTTTCTGACCAGCTCTGCGGAAACCACGTCGTAAGCCCCTTCATGCGGCGGGGCTGCAAAGGCGTAGGAAACGCCGTTTACTATCGTGGTCGCATCTTCCACCCAGTCCTTGCAGGAGCTGTGCACCTGGGTAATGCCGGTATCATCCATCAGCTTTCTGGCATTTGCGGCATGGATGCCGCTGCCGGCCAGAATCTCTATCTGATTGCCGTAGCGGGCCTGCAGCTCTTTTAAAAGCCCCGCCCCGTCGGCGGCTTTTGCTTTCTGCCCGCTGGTCAGTACCCGGTCAGCTCCCATTTCAATCAGCAGTTCCATGGACTGGCATGGATTTTTTGTACAGTCAAACGCCCGGTGGAACACGGCTTCTTTTCCGTATTCATGGATGATGGAAATGAGGCGCTCGTTTTGTTCCCTGTTGATGGATGCATCCGGGTTCAGGCAGCCAAAGGCAATTCCGTCCGCCCCGTGGCTTGCCAGAAGGCGTGCATCCCGCTCCATAACGGCAAAATCTTCTTCGCAGTAGCAAAAGCCGCCGCCCCGCGGGCGCACCATTGCCACGGTTTTGATGCCGCAGTGTTCTTTTACCAGCTCCAGCGTGCCCAGGGAAGGCGTCAGCCCGCCCAGATGCAGCCCGCTGTTTAATTCAATTCTCTTTGCGCCGCCAGATGCAGCCTGAAGTGCATCATAATAGCTGCCACAGCATATTTCCAGCATTTTCCTGCTCCTTTCTACAGCTGTCCCAGCCGGTACAGTGCCAGTGCGTAGATTCTGGCATTTGCCATCAAATCATCCACGGTCATCCATTCGTTCGGGTTATGCCCGATTCCCTTCTGTCCCGGGAAGCTCGGCCCGAACGGCACAATGCCGGGCAGCGCCTTTGCATAAGTCCCGCCCGTTGTCGTAACCGGGCTTCCGTCTTTTCCGGTCACGATTTCGTAGCTTTCCTGCAGCGCCTTTACCATAGGGCTGTCTTTCTCAAAGATAACCGGGTTATAGTTCATATCCAGTTCTGCCTGCAGCCCGGCTTCCTGTGCCTTTGCCTGGATTTTTCCCATAATCTGCCCAATGGAAAACCCGCCCGGATAGCTGAGTGTCACGTCAAAGCTGACTTTATCCGAACTGCCGTCTTCCGTCTTCACGCACCCCAGCTTATAGCCGCGCATTTCCATCACGCCGTATTCTTCATGGAAAAAATCAATGCCCAGGCGGTCGCCCGTATTTTTCGCACCGATAAAGTATTCGTTTACAAAATGAAAAAACGGCTCCAGGTTTTCTTTCTCGCCATAAATACGCACAACGGCACGGCCTCTCTCGCTGTACACGACCGGGTATTTGCAGTCCGGCGTAAAGCCATAAACCGGCGGTTTTTCTTTGGTGAGATAATATTTCAAATCCTCAAAGCCGGATTCCTCATCACAGCCAAAAATAATGCGCACCGGGCGTTTTAATGAAAGGCCAAGCTTTTTGAGTGCTGCCAGCCCGTAAAGGCAGGCCATCACAGGCCCCTTGTTATCCAGGACGCCCCGGCTGTATATCGTTCCGTTTTCCATATGCCCGCTAAACGGCGGCTGTTTCCAGCCTTCGCCCACAGGCACGACATCCACATGCCCGATGGCACAGGCATAGCCGTCTTCCCCCGTGCCGTACTGGGCATAGCCGATGTAATTATCCAGGCTCACTGTTTCAAAGCCAAGGCGGCTGCTGATATCCAGCGCCTTGAACAGTGCCTGCCTGACACCCGCGCCGAACGGGGCATCATTTGATGCCTCGCCTTCCACGCTGTCAATCCGTACCAGCTCCAGAATGCTTTCAAGCATTTCATCCTGCAGGCTGTTTACGGCTTCTATAATACGCTCATCCAAGCTTACATTCAAGTCCATGATACACGATTCCTATTCTTCGATTGGTGCCATGCGCGTCTTCATATAGTTTTCCATCCATTCCTCAGAAGCGGTTTCAAACGTGCAGTGTCCATCCTCTGTGCGTGTTACAAGGTAAACCGTCGGTTCCTGTTTTTCTGTAACAACGGCAAAGGAAAAGCCTTCTATGTTTGTCGCAACGCCCCATTCTCCCTGCGGATTCATGGCTATCAGGGAAAGGTCGCCGGCCTGGCCCCTTCTTTCCTTAAGCTGCGCATCCAGGTAATTGACCGCTGTCTCGCAGGCTTTTTGCGGATGCATGCCTTCGCCCATCAGGCGCACGATTTCATAGGAAATGCATCCCTTCATCAGGTCTTCCCCGAGCCCGGTCGCACTGGCTGCGCCGCGCCTGCTGTCTGCATAAAAGCCGGAGCCGGAAACCGGCGAATCACCGATACGTCCCTTTTTCTTCATAAAAAGCCCGCTCGTAGAGGTCGCAGCTGTCATTTTGCCCGACATATCCAGGCATACCATGCCTACCGTATCATGCCCGGCATACGGCCTGATTTCCTGTGCCGCTGTTTCTTTTACGCGCTTGCGGTAATGCGCCTTTGCACGGTCGGTCAGCATATTTTTGCGCTCAAAGCCTTCTTTATGGGCAAACTTTTCCGCGCCTTCCGCTGCCAGAAAGCTGTTGACCTTTTCACGGCTTAAGCGCCTTGCAATGGAAACCGGATTGGCAAAATCCTTAATCGCACACACAGCACCAATGTCCAGCGTGTCGCCGTCCATATACGCGGCGTCCATCTCTACTTCCATTTCTTCATTTGGCAGGCCGCCATAGCCTACCGATTTATAGTACGGAAAGTCTTCCACTTCGCGGATGGCGGTCTCTATCGCATCCCCCGCGCCTTTTTGCTCCTTTAACAGCTTTGCACCTTTTGTAATGCCTTCCACGGCCATGCGCCAGGTTGCTATCATTCCCCACATGCCAGTCCCCTCCTTGTTATTGAAAGCAAAATGTGTTCTTCAAGCCGCTGATATCTTCGCCGGCAGCCAGTGCCTTTGCCAGCGTGCACATATTTTTCAATGCATCGTTTAATCCCATGCTGCCCTTCTTTGGCGTTTCCACAATGGCTACCTTGTCTTTCCAGGCTGCAATGGTGTCCGCATTTTCCACGGACATGGCTGCAAATGCTTTTGCGTCCGTAGTCTGATTGATGTCATACGCTACCTTTGCACACATGGCAGCATAGTCTGCAAAATTAAATGCCGGGCCGCACATAACCACATCCGGCTGGAGTTTTTTTACCATGGCACAGAGCTTGCGGCTTACTTCCTCCGGGTCTGCAAGATATGTCCCGTTGCCGCAGCACAGGCATGCAGCAACATTTCCATCGACCTGTTTTAAAAACGGCTCCATCATGACTGCAGGCCCGATAACCTCTTTTTTGCCTGTAAGCGGAACCATCGTATCGTCTTTTGTTCCAAGTCCTGACTGAATCTGGTCATATATCATAATAATTTTCATAATCGTCACCTGTTTCCTTTCATAATTGTTTTCAGAACGAGGCTGTCGCACGAAGCAAAACATATACAAGATATTCTTTGAAAGAACCATTCGAACGAACGGTATCTTGTATCATTTTTCTTAATGCAACAGCCCCGGCTATACGTGAAAGCCTCTGTCAGACCTTCCTCCAGCTCATTCATGCTGTAAATCCGTCTCAGGCACGCCAGCCCGATTCATCTGCTGCAGGCTTTTGCCGTCCTGATTCCGGCACTTTTTACAGGTCGTCGAACGAAAGGTCGTCAAAGTCAATATCATCGTCATTTTTGCTTTCCACAGCCTTTGCTTCGTCATCCAGATACTGTTTATCCATCATCTTGATAAACGGCATGTAAATAAATACGCCGAGAATCAAAAGCAGCAGCTGCAGCACTGCTCCCTGCCATCCGGTCGCCAGGAAGCCGGAAAGCACAACCGGCATCGTCCATGGAATTGCAACACCGGAACACAGCGGAACCAACCCATCCAAGCGGAATGCCGGTTACGGTCACATCGCCTGAAATAATTTCATAAGGCATGATTAAAAACCAGCAGACCATGGATATGGCAGCGCCAAATAATTTATCCACATTCATCTGCTCTGCAAAGGAATAGCCGATGCCGACTACCGCAAAGATTGCCATAATGGTAAATGTGGCATCGGTCGGCTTTGCAAAGCAGGAAGTCCAGTTCTCGCCAAAGATTTTTCCCCAGAAATCATTCCAGCCCGGAATTGGGAAATTGGCAATCAGCAGGAAGAAAGACCCTACAATCAGCAGCGGCATGGATAGCAGGAAGCCGTCACGGATAGCCATCAGATACTTATTCTTTCCGATTTTCTCAGCCAGAGGCATAAGCACGGACTCTAATTTATTTAACATAGAAATCTCCCCCAATCCCAAATCAGATTTTATTCAAAGGCGCCCCTGCGCCTGTCTTTCTTATTTCGCTGACTTCATCAGCTTGATTGCTGATTTCAGTACTTTTTCTCCGTTCATCATGCCATAATCTGTCTGGTCAATGACCTGAATCGGAATGCCGGTGCTGCCGTATTTTTCTGAAATTTCATTAAAGCGGTATTTTACCTGAGGCCCTAACAGAATGACATCCGGATGTCTTTCCTCGATAATCTGCCCGATTTTTCCATCTGGAAATGCCTCCACTTCAATCGGAAGGTCATGCTCATTTGCCACGCCCTGCATTTTGCTTGCGAGCATGCTGGTTGACATCCCTGCGCTGCAGAATAAATATACACGTTTCATAATCTAATCCTCCTGTTTTTCATTTTTTACAGCTGCCGTGCAGCCGCTTTTTGTTTCAGATTCCTGTGCCGGGTAACTTCCGGATTTCTGATTTAAGCTTCCTGCTTTTTTTCCAGCTCTGCTATGCGCTCATAGGCCGCAATCATTTCCTCAGCAATGATTTTAAAGCCTTCCGCACTCATCAGCTGGTCTTCTGCGTGAATCAGAATGAGCGAGCCGCCGACTGCTTCTCCCTGGGCTTCTTTCTGTATCAGCCCGAAATGCGCCTCGTGTCCAATCAGAAACTGTTTCTTTCCTTCTTCGATGCATTCCCGTGCGCCTTCAAAGTCCCCTTGTTTTGCCTTCTGGATTGCTTCGATGTAACTCGAACGCGCCGCGCCTACATTCGAAATAATCTGAAAGCAGCTTGTTTCTAAATCTTCTCCCATAATCAATACCTCCTGTATTCTATTCTTTTTCAAAAGCTGCACCAGGGGCTCCTGCTGCACTTTTGAATGAAGCTGTCTTTATTATACCGGACAGCTTCCTTTTTTCGTGTTAAGCGTATTTCCTAGCAGCTAGGAAATTCAGGCCATAATCCGGTCGATAAATTCCTCATAGCTGCAGGATGACACCAGCCCTGCCAGCTCCTGCGGGTGGTTGACGACATTGCTTACCCAGTCAAAGAATATTTTAATCATGCGCTCATCGCCTTCATTTGTTGCAAAAAGCATGACCAGGCTGACATGGAAATTGCCCCAGCGTACCGGGTTTTTCAGCATCGCTACCGCAATCGTGGAACTGCTGGCAAACGCCCCGAAGGCGTGCGGAATCGCAAATGCATTGACAAAAGAGGTCGGCGACATCTGTTCCCTTTTGAGCACGATATCCTTAAATTCCGGCTCTACAATGCCTTCCTTTTCCAGGCCGCCGCACAGCATGGCGATTATTTCCTCCGGCGTCTCAAGGCCGACATTTTCATGAAAATGCTCCCGCCGTATCAGCCTCCCGATACAGGAGGTCAGCTCGAGCTGGAACCGTTTTTTGTCCAGCCGGTTCAGCGCCTGGAGAATGCTCGACTCCGTCTCGGAATCGACAAACAGGCTGATAGCCACCGTCGGCACATCCAGCTTATGCTCCAGCGGAAAGGTCGTCAGTATCAGATCCGGGTCCAGCGCAGAGGCTGTTTCTTCTTCAAAATAACTGAAAATGCCAGCCACTTCCATCCGTTCCCGGAACATGTCGGATATCTTGCGGACACACATTTCGGAAAAGGTCTGGTTGTGCGGGATAATCATCACCGCCCTGTACCTGCGCACACTCTGAATCCGCTCGCTGGCACCGCCCAGGTGAAGGGCAATATAACAGGACTCCGCTTCCGGGATATAGGCTTCGAGCTTGTCCTGAAGCAGCTCCACCACATAGATGCCCATATCGTATACAAACGGGTATTTGCGCTTAATCTCCTCTGCCAGCACCTCCTGCATGCGGACCTTTGCCTTCACCCGGTCGATAAGCCCGTGAATGTGTATTTTAAGCCCGGCTATCAAATCCGCGTCACTGCGGAAATCCAGCCCGAACAGGGCATTGATGCCTTCCAGCGCTTCGGTAACCAGCTTTTTTGTATTCAGCCATTTTCCGTTAAAATTCACATAATCATTGGTATAGCTGGAAGCACGCTTTCCCATAATGACCAGCGCAAACATGCCGACCTCGCTGGCCTGCACCTCAAGGTGCAGGCGTTTTGAGACACGTTCAAAAAAGGTTTTGGAAATCTGATATTCAATCGTATCTTCCAGCCCCTGGGAAGCATTCTCCATTGTTACAAAATGGGCGCAGTTCATGCGCTCAATGCTTGTACCGGCATGGAGAAGAACCATCAGGAACATGGATTCATGAATGGAATAATCATATTCTTCCAATACTTCCACAAAGATATCCTTGACTGCAAGAAGGTCAAAGCTTTTATAAAGATTGGCAAGCAGGTTCATGTTCAGAAAATTGTCCTGCACCTCGGCTACAAGCAGGTCCCTGTAAAAGCGCCGCTTGCCGGCCTCATCGCCTTTTAAGGAAATACATTCCCTGTTACGCACAAGCTTCAGGCTGGCATAAGGCTCCAGCATCCTGCGTATGCGTTTGATATCATTGTCAATCGAATAGCCGCTGACATAAATCTGATTCTGAAGCGAGACCAGGTTCAGTTCCCTGGCCTCAAACAAAAGCTTCTGGATAATATAAATGCACCGCGCACCCGGCGTCTGCGGAATTTCCGTTTCCGGCACCTTTTTTTCCGGTGCAAATAGGCCCGTCCGGGCATCTTCCATCATCCGGTAGCCCAGGCGCACATTCGACTCGATAGGCGGCGGTGTTATCCGTTTGTTAATGGCATCCACATCCGAGCGGATTGTCCTGTCTGAAACTCCCAGGAGCCTGGCCAGCTGCCTGCTGGTCATCCAGCCTTCCCGTTCGCAAAGCATGGCAAGCAGCTTTTCCTGTCTCACGTTCTGCATGTTCAGCTCCTTATCTGCTTATACCCTGCAGAAGGAAAATACCTTCCATGGTTCCACATAGTTTAACAGCACATGCTCGTATTCCGGCAGATGCCCGATTACATTTTTGCGCCCGTCATTTGGCATGTCTTTGAGCACGATATGCAGCTCGCCCTTGTACTGCTGGTAGCCGTCATTTAAAATCACGACATCCCCGCGCTTTAAGTCATGCGTATTATCAGCCGGCACGGATTCATCCTTGAACGTTACCCTCGGCCAGGTCGAACGAATCATATATTCGCTCATATCGCCGCGCACAACGTGCTTCATTTCGTAATTCAGGATTTTGCTTTCTGTTTGTGTCAGCTCTTTTTCCAGAATCAGGCCAAAGGTCAGAATCGCCGGATTCACTGCCGCACACGCTTCCAGCTCCGCATCCGAAGCATAGGCATTCGCTACAAGCACATCGTCTACCATTCCTGTGGCAAACAGGTGGCGTGCCTGGAAATCCATCGGCAGGCCGCGGTGCATCTCAAGCGTGCAGAGTCCTTCATTCACCGGCCACGGGCCATAGGCTCCTTCGCTGCTGCTGGATATAAAGGCAGCGACTGGCAGGTGCATGGATTTCATTTTCTCATTGCACGCGTTAAAATGCTCCAGGCTCAGTCCGGTATACTGCTGCGGATAGAAGTTGTGGCAGGTAACCAGCCTGGAGCGGTCCGGGTGATGGTCCATAATATTCTCAATATAGACTAACTGCGTGCTGGCATTCAGCTCAATTTTAAGCCCCTGAGGATTATAACTCATCAGGCTTTCTTTCATGCCGTCAAATCCCTCGTCCAGCCGGATGCCGTCTACATGCATTTCCTGAAATACAGACAGGTCGTCATACGAAATCCCCAGGCGCGAAAATACAGCCGGACTGACGTCTGGAATAATCTCCATGCCGCACTCGTGTGCCGTGTCTGCCAGCGCACGGAATTCATTTACCACTTCTTCCCTGCTTTTGTCCCCAACACTCAAAAGGCAGGTAAAAATGCGCTTGTAGCCAAGGCTTCCCGCTTTCCGGATATATGCCTGGTCTTTCTCGATTGTAGAATGCTCTGGATAGACCGATATGCCTAATCTTGCCATCGTAAAATCCCCCTCTTTCTTTTTTCTGCACAAGGCTGCTTTACAGCCATATTTCGTCAGTTACTATGTATATAATATACCGAATTGTCAGAAAAAATCGAGGTAAACTTATTTCCTAGCAGTTAGGAAACGGAACTGCTGCCAGAATTATCAAAAATCCGCCTGATTTCTGAAATTTCATCAAAACCGGCATTCGAAATGCAGATTCCCAGTTCCGGCATGGCATGGACAACCATCCCGTCTCCGATGTAAATTGCCACATGGGCAGGCGTATCATAAAAAATAAAATCTCCGGGCACTGCCTGTTCCAGGTTTTCTATTTTTGTCCCAAATTCCCGCTGCCTGGCCGAATCATGCGGAAGACGGATTCCAAAATGCCCGCATACGCTTTTGGTAAAGCCGGAGCTGTCTGTGCCTTCTGTCAGGCTGTCTTTCCCCCATGCATATGGATTGCCGGTAAACTGCAGGGCATACGAAGCGGCGGCCGCTCCCTTTTTATAAGCTTTTGGTGCATGCACTTCAAAGGATTCCCCCGGGCTGGCATACAGCTTTTCTTTTTGAATATCCGTCTCAGGCCCCAGGCCTGCCATATATTCTGCTGCTTTTTCAAAATCTGGTTCTGCACCGTCCGCCGGCAGCTCAAACAAAGCGTTCAGTCCCTGGTATTCCTGATTTCTGCTGATTTTTCCTGTTTCCTCATCATAGATATAAGCCTCTTTCTGATAAAATGTTCCTTCGCAAACGCACAGATACCGGTCATAGCCTGCAAAAATCCCGATATCATCACATTCTAAAAGCCTGTACAGGATGCCGTCTTCCGTGATATCTGTATAATTGCCTGACATGTCCGCGATGTTATACAAAGCCGGATTATATCCGCCAATAAGCGGGGAAACAAAAAATTCCAGCTCTCCATATGCTTCCTCAGAAGTGTCCGGCACCGGCCTGCCATCCGCGTATTCAATGGCCGCCACCGCATAAGTCCTGTCTGTGGCAATCCGGCCATTTTCTTTCCCATGCGGGTATTCCGACAGCAGCTCCCCGGATATAATGCCCAGCAGGGTAACACGGTAATCCCCGTAATTCTGCGTTTCGTTTATGATAAATGCCTGTCTGCTTAAAAATGCGTCCGCCAGCTTCCGGTCCTGTACATGCGCGGCAATATCAGACGATGACAGATATTTCCATGCCGCATATGCGGTCACGGAGCTGGTGCACAGCACTGCTGCGGCGATAGCTGCTGCAGACAGGCCCCGTTTTTTTCTTCTTATTCCCATCTTATTTTTTTCTTCTTTTATATCTTCTTTGTTTTCTGCCAGGCCTGCTGCACGGTTTAATATTTTCTGATTCAGCCAGAAATCTGCTTCTTCACATGGCGCAAGTGCCTGTCTTAATGCTTCATCCAGTTTTTTATCCATTTAGAACATCCTCCAATTCCTTTTTTAATATTTTCCGGGCCCGGTGTAATCTGCTCAGTACGGTTCCTGCCGGTATTCTGACCGCTTTGGCAATCTGGGCTGCCGGCAGGTCTTCCATATAAAACAGAAGCACTACAATCTTCAGCTTGTCCGGCAGCCTGTTTACCGCCATGCGGACAGCTTCGGCATTCTCTCTGCCTACAATTCTTTCTTCCGGTGAAAACTCCGTGCATTCCATGCCTGCTTCCTGTATGTCTGCTGCCGGCTGCACATCTGCAATCCGTTTGCGCCATGCGGTTTTCCTTTTTTTGTTTTTCCATATGCGCAGTGCAGCAGAAAGCAGATAGCTTTTTGGATTGTTTTCATATACGATTTTTTCCTGTAATGATACAGCCATCAGAAATGTGTCCTGGTATAAATCGTCCGCTTCCAGCGGACTGCCCGCAAGATGCCTGCAAAATGAGTAAATGTCTCTGCCATATTTATCAATGCACATCTCAAGCTCCTGTTTTGTCATCCGCTTCTTCCCCCTCAAACGCCTTATCCCGGCAGCAGCTTTATCCTTTCACTGATACATTGTCATAACCTGCAGATTTATTCGGATTTTATTCTTTTTTTCTGAAAAAATTTGGAGATGAATTAAAGAATTGTAAAAAATAAGCTCAGGCAGAGCCGTTTCATCTGGCTGTGCCTGAGCAAAGAATGCGGATAGAATGATGCAGTGAAAAATAAATCTTTTTTCTGTCATCCACAAAATGAAAACGGCATTCTATAAATACGGCCAGTCCCATTTCATTTAAGTTTGAGCCGGCTTATGCAGTAAGCTTCTATCTGCTCAATCAGTTCCCGTGCCGTTATAATCTGTTCCTCTGCTTTCTCTTTTGTAGCTATATAGAAATCATCATAATCACTGGCATGGCGGATTTCTTCTGCCCGCGCTATCCTTCTGCCGAATGTTTTCGGGATGATTTCAGTCTTTACATAGTCTTTATTGAAATTTGCCAGAGTATCTTTATGCCGCTTATATGACCTTCCATCTAATGCATGGACAGCCGATATGGCATGATAAATCGCATAATAAGCCCTGTTATTTGCTCCCCTGTATTCCTTTTCTTTCAGCAGAATTTCAGCTGACTGCAAATCGCTCTGAGCTGTTTCCATACGATAACGCACCAAATCACGAATGCTCCCTTTTTCAGGCTGTTCCATATAGCTCAACCCCTTCCTGCTGCACATTTGTATAAAAAGGATAAACCCCCTGCCACTTTTTAAAATGGGCAGCACTCTTTGCTATGGGTTTAATATCCGTTTCATGTTCCTCATTAAAATCATAAGTAGACCATGACAGCTGTCTGCCAAATTCCTCAATCTCCATTTCTGTCAAATCTGCCAGAATCATAATATCAATATCCGAATCCGGCCTGAAATCCCCTCTGGCATAAGAGCCATACAGGATTACTGACTTTAATCGGTCTCCGTAAATTTCCCTTACTACTTCCACATACTGCCCAAGCAGATTATTTATCATTCCCGGCATCATGAACCCCCTTCTATAAATGGACTGTCCATAAAATTATCTGTTCCAATATAACCTGTAATTCAGATTTTGTACACATTGCAGCTGCCACCTCGGTTCTTCGGATTCTGCTTTTATTGTAACCTGACTTTCTGCCATTTGTCAAATCAAAGCAGCCGTGTGCGGAATCATGCCCCCTGCACACGGCTGCTTTTTGTTTTATTTATTTTGGAATACGGATTCTTTCATGCGCAATCTGCTTGTCTGCTGTTACTTTATTGTTAAACGGCGTCACGCGGAATTCAATCGCAAAGGCTTCATTTTTTGCGCGGTATTTATCCAGCTGCCACTGGCCGCAGGAATAGGAGCCGAGCGCATTCTGCTTATAATCCACATGGAAGACCACGTAGTCTCTTTTTTTCAGGTCACAGGTATGCTTTGCATCGTCCAGATCTTTTTCCTCATAGAAGGAAGCGCTGAAATCAAAGCTGTTTTCCGTGGATGCAACCAGGCCCATGCCCCTGTCATTGGTTAAGGATACCCACTTGCAGTCCATATGGTTTCCGTTTGCCTGTGGGACAACGTAATTTGTAAACAGCCCGTCCACGGTATTCTCATACACGCCCATCAGCCCTGCTTCTTTCGAATCGGCGTAGTTCTCCCCAGGGCCGCGTCCGAAGTAGCGCACATGCTCCATGGATTTATCCAGATGCATGCTGACACCGATTCGCGGGAACATGTCCGGTGCACATCCCAGCTTTGTGCCCATTGCCATATTGGCAGAGGAGCCATTGGCAGATAAGGCTGCACCGGTATCTTCCATCTTTCCGCCCGGCACGCCGGACACGCGAATCAGCACGTCCCCCGTCGGGCAGACCGTATATTCATAGACGGTGTCAAAATGCCATGCACTGTTCGTGGTTCCATTTACGGTCTTTACTGTTACGTTCAGGAAATGCCCGTCTTCCTCATACTGGATATCCATCACGGTTTCATGCTCCAGATGCAGGAAATATACCTTTTTCAGCTCATGGATGATTTCCATGTCATTGCTGATTGGGGCACGCCAGAGTGTCAGCCTCGGGCCCTTGCTCATGATTTCCATGCCGTCGCGCACAATGCTTGTGATATTGCCGCGTACCAGGTCAAATTCCACACGGAAATCGGCACCTTCGGCACGCAGCAGCGTATGCTCCTTTGTTACCTTCAGCGTTCCCTGCGGTATTACTTCGATTCCTTCGCGGTAAACCGGAAGCCGGAACTGCGCTGTTGCAAGCTCATGGCCAGCCGGTGCATACGGTGCGGCATCTTTCAGCTGGTACGAAATATTCAGGTAATACTCTGCACCCGGTTTTGGCTGGATGCTGCCAAACGCATACGGAACGGCAAGGTCTATTCCGGTTCTTGCCGGTACAGAAGGCAGCTCCATGCTTCCGCTTTGGAGCATGACATCATCTTCCATAACCTGATAGACCAGGCGCAGCTGGTTTAAGTCTGCAAAATCATACCGGCTTAACACATGGATTATTCCCTGTTCCAGATTCACCGCTGTCGTAGTCACAGGCTCTGCCACTTTTTTGTATTCGTACAGTCCCGGCGACGGCGTACGGTCTGGCATTAACATGCCGTCAATGCAGAAATCCCTGTTGCTCGGGTCGTCGCCGAAATCGCCGCCGTAACGGTAATACTTTTCGCCGTCTTGCGTATAGCTTTCGATGCCGTGGTCAAACCATTCCCAGATAAACCCGCCCTGAAGCTTGTCATGGGCATAGAACAAGTCCTGATATTCTTTTAAATTGCCCGGCCCGTTGCCCATGGCATGGCAGTATTCACAGAGTATATGCGGATGCCTGCTCTTTTCAATAATATCCTTCATCAGAAACGGTTTTGCCGGATTTTCCAGCCAGGTATACATCGTGGAATACACATCCGCATATTCCATATCGAAATCGCCTTCATAATGCACCAGCCTGGACGGGTCCATGCGGTGTGCAGCTTCTGTCATTTCGATAAAATTGCAGCCTGATGCAGACTCATTGCCAAGCGACCACATCAGAATGGACGGATGGTTCTTATCCCGCTCTATCATGCGCACCATGCGCGACACATACGCTGTTTCCCAGGACGGGTCATTGGAAATCCATGCATAATCCCCGGTCAGCTCAAAGCCATGGCACTCCAGGTCTGTCTCGTCTATGACATACATGCCGTACTCGTCACACAGGTCATACAGATAATAGGAATCCGGATAATGGCAGGTGCGAATTGCATTCACATTAAACTGCTTCATCAGGATAATATCTTTTTCGATTTCTTCCTTCGCAACGACACGTCCGTTTTTCGGATTGTAATCGTGGCGGTTCATGCCCTTAAACTTAATGGCCACGCCATTTACGAGGAAGGTATCGCCATTCAGGCGGATATTGCGAAAGCCTGTCTTCTGCGGAATCACCTCTATGACTCTGCCGTCTTTTTCCACCGTTAATAGCAGCTGGTACAGATATGGCGTCTCTGCCGTCCAGTGCCTGGCCTGTTCAATCACTGCCCTGCAGCTGACCCGTTTGCCTTCGGATGCTTTCGTTTCTTTCCATACACAGGCACCGGATGCATCCAGCAGCTCAAAGGACACATTGACCGGCTGTTCGGTACGCAGCACGGCATCTACAGACAGCAGCCCGTTCTCATATGTGTCATCCAGGTCTGCCACTGCTTTATAATCACAGATGCCGTCCTTTGGAACGCCAATCAGCTCTACATCACGGAAAATACCGCTTAACCACCACATGTCCTGGTCTTCCAGATAGGTGCCGTCCGACCACTGGTAGACCCTTACGGTCACATCGTTGATTTCGCCGGGACGAACGAGCGGCGTAATGTCAAATTCCGACTCATTTCTTGCAGCCTTGCTGTAGCCTGCTTCCTGGCCATTGACCCACAGATGGTACGCAGAATCCACGCCGCAGAAGCGCAGGATAACCTGCATGTCACGAAAGCTTTCTTCGAGATAGAAGGTACGCTTATAAATTCCTGTCGGATTTTCTGTCGGCACATACGGCGGATTGATTGGGAAATTGTACCACAAATCCGAATAATGCATCTTTCCATATCCCTGCAGCTGCCAGTTTCCCGGCACCGTAATGTCATCCATCGAGGACGTGTCAAAATCGCTGCGGTAAAATCCTTCCGGGCTGTATTCCGGGGCGTCCAGAAACAAAAATTTCCATACCCCGTTCAGGTTTTTGAATGCATGCGTATACCCGTTGTCCCCCAGAAGTGCTTTTTCCCTTGTCGGAAATGTAAGGAAATGCGCTCTTGCCGGCATTCTGTTAATTCCATCAATCTGATGATTTTCCCATGTTTTCATATGTAATTCTCCTTCTCTATATTATTTGCGGCCAGTATTATTTTTCTTTTCAAAACGGTTCCAGCATCCCCATGCGAGCCCCATAAAAATAACAACCCCCAGCACATTATATACCAGAGTGCCAATCGGATTTGCAACACCTTCCGGCAGTGTTCCGTTCACCGCCTGCATGATTAACGTCGGTTCCGGTACGGTAGACATGAAAAATACAAACATAAATACAATCAGAAGGAATACCCCTGCGATAATGCCAAAGGTGCGGCTTCCGAAACGGAAATCCCTTTCCAGACTGTCTTTTTTCCAGCGCAGCCCGATATAAGCCGCAAGCAGGAACAATACCGGCAGCAGTGACGTTGCCGCTGTCATGTTAATAAGCATTTCCAGAAAGCTGTCAATATTTCCGATACCCAGTGCCGGGATAACCAGAAGGACGGTTACAACGATTCCCTGTACAAACAATGCATTGGTCGGATTGCCTTCTTCATTTGTCTTAACCAGCCATTTTCCGAATACGCCTTCCGGAATTTCCGAGAAAAATACTTTTACCGGTGCCGCCGTCCACAATGCCAGCGAGCCAAGGTTTCCCAGCAGCAGAATCACGCCGACCAGGCGGACAATGACACTGCCCGGTATTGCGAAATGCTTTCCAAGTATCTGGAATACATCAAAAATGCCATTTGAGAAGTTGCCGGAAAGCACCTCTCCCGGTACAATCATGCCTACCGCTACCGCACCGAGCACATACATTACCCCGACTACGATGGTTGACAAAATCATAATTCTTACAAATGTTTTATTTCCGCCTTTTACGTCCTTGACATACACGCCGATGCTTTCACCGCCGCCAACTGCCTGCAGTACCCATGCCATGGTCATAAAGAATGTCCAGTTAAATTTCGGCGTGACGGACTGCATGGCAAACTCCTGTGCCGGTGCTTCCCCGAAACCAAATATCACGACAAAAGCAAGAATGACAAACGCGATGCCCATAAACAGACGTGCACTTCCTGCAAACCCGGTTACCTTTGAAATCCAGCTGACGCCCTTTACGCACACATACGTCGCAGCCCAGAACAGTACAATGGATATGACAGCTATAATCTTGGTTCCGCCTTCTCCCCCAAACATGTTTTTGCCGGCGAATGCGTAGGATGCATAAATCAGCGTCTGCGGCAGGAGCGAGCAGAAATAAAACAGATTGACAAAGAAATATGCCCATGCTCCCAGAAATGCCCATTTCGGCCCGAGTACACATTCCAGCCAGCTGTGTACGCCGGATTCTTTTTCCGAATTCGCAGATGCAAATTCTGCAATCATCAGAATAAACGGCAGAAAGTAAAATACAGAACCGAAAATATATGCAGGTATCGTTGCCAGTCCAATCTGGATGCTGTTATTAATAATACTCGGGAAGGCAAATACAGCTGAAAATGTCATCATCATAAGTGCCACTGACCCCAAACGCTCTCTTGAATTAGAATTTTCCATGAGTTCTTCTCCTGTTCGTTATTTTTTCAGCATCTGCGCATCTGCTTTGTAAATCTATTGTAGCATCGAAAAATCTGCAATTCTATCAGGCATGTTGAAGCATTTATAACAAATGTTGCCTATTGAAATATTTTTCCAGGTTTCTTTTTTCTGCATATTCTTTTCAATTCCGGCAGGAAATTGTGATATTTCCTGGCTTTATCGTTATATTTCCCTATAAAGTACGTGTTTTCGGCATAATCCGCGCACTTGTTATAGCTGCAGGAAATATAATTCATGTTGCTTTCTTATACTTATGTTGACTGATGCTCCATCCGGCCAGAAATGGGGATATGTGTTTCCCGGTTTGTGCAGAATTTATTCCAAATATAGCCGGCATACTTATTGACTGCCAGCGTTCCATAGGTATATGATACAGAAAAATAGAAAGTTTCTGTCAAGCTTCAGGAGGTTTACAATTATGGCACGATTCTTTGAAAAAGAAATAGGAATTTTAATCGATGATGTCTCAATTGGAAATGAACTCAGTCTGTGCGAATGCGGCTTTGAGGAATGCCGCCCGACCAAGCCTTACGAATTTATTCTGATTGATTACTGGGTGATTCATTACTGTGTAGACGGAGAAGGATATTTCCAAATCCGGGACAAGCAGAACCACATCCATCCCGGCGACCTGTTTATGATTCCGCCCCATACAAAAAACAAATATTTCCCGGCTGCATCCAATCCGTGGTCTTACCGCTGGATTGGCCTGAAAGGCACGCTTGCAAAGCGCATCCTTGAAACCTGCAACCTGTCGCCCGAGCATTATATCCTGCACCACAAGGTCGATTCACGCCTGGAACGCCTGTTTGAATCCGCCTATGACAGCCTTCAGCAGAATCAGCGCCTGAAGGCACTGGGCGTGGCCCTGCAGCTTCTGGATTATATCCAGCACAGCGTGTACAGCAGCCAGGAAGACCAGCTGACATCCGGCGAGCTGTATTTTAATAAAGCGGTTCATTATATACATAAAAATTATTTTAACCATATATCTATCTCAGAAATTGCAACGGCTGCCAGCATAGACCGTACATACATGTTCAAGCTGTTCCAAAAGCACGCCAGGCAGAGCCCCAGCCAGTATCTGCAGCAGTACCGCCTGGAAAAAGCTTCTATCCTGCTGCGGAAAAGCCCGCTGAATGTTACAGATGTCAGCTACGCGGTCGGATTTCAGCATCCGCCGTATTTTACCAAATTATTTACCCAGTACAAAGGCATGACCCCTTCGGAATACCGCAAGGGCTTCCTGATACAGGACAATACGCCGTAATACAGGCAGCAAAAATGGCGAAGTGCTTATCGTAAACACTTCGCCAAAAGCCTGGCCGGTCTGCCATTCACCTGCATTCTGTCTTAATACAGCTTTGCGCCTGCCGGGATGCGGCTGTCTACCATCAGAAGGTTCAGCCCTTCACGGCCGTCTTCTTCATGTACGGCTGAAATAAGCATGCCTTCGGATGGAATGCCCATCATCTTTTTCGGCGGCAGGTTTACAATCGCGATTGCCGTTTTGCCTATCAGGTCTTCCGGCTCATAATACTCATGAATGCCGCTTAAAATCACGCGGTCTTTGCGCACGCCGTCATCTAAGACAAATTTCAGCAGCTTCTTTGACTTTGGAACCGCTTCGCAGTCCAGAATCTTTACAGCCCGGTAATCTGATTTTGCAAAGGTCTCAAAGTCAATCATATCTTCGAATAAAGGTTCGATTTTCACTTTCGAAAGGTCAGGCTGTACGCCTGCTGCCAGCACTCCCGCTGCAGCTAAACCGGCAGCTTTTCCAGCCCTGCTGTCATTCTTCTTTGCATCAAGTGATTTCATCGTCGGGAACAGCAGCACATCGCGGATTGCTGCCGAATTTGTCAGAATCATAACCATGCGGTCAATTCCGAAACCGATTCCCCCAGTCGGCGGCATGCCGATATCAAGGGCATTGAGGAAATCCTCGTCTGTATGGTTTGCTTCCTCATCCCCGGCTGCAAAAGCCTTTTCCTGGGCAGCAAAGCGTTCGCGCTGGTCCATCGGGTCGTTCAGCTCGGAATAGGCATTTGCCATTTCCCAGCCATTTAAAAAGAACTCAAACCGCTCTACATATTCCGGATTATCCGGCTTTTTCTTGGTCAGCGGCGAGATTTCAACCGGATGGTCCATAACAAACGTCGGCTGAATCAGATGCTCCTCTGCATACTGTTCAAAGAACAGGCTGAGAATATCCCCCTTCTGGTGCCTAGCCTCATATTCGATATGATGCTCGTCCGCGAGCTTCTTTGCTTCTTCTGTAGAATGAACTTCTCCAAAATCTACGCCTGCATATTTTTTCACGGCATCCACCATGGTAATGCGTTCAAACGGTTTGGACAAATCAATCGTATGTTCCCCATACGGAATCACCTCAGAACCGGCCACCTCTTTTGCAACGTAACGGTACAGGCTTTCTGTCAGATCCATCATCCCGTTATAATCTGTATAAGCCTGGTACAGTTCCATTAACGTAAATTCCGGGTTGTGCCTTGTATCAAGCCCTTCGTTGCGGAATACGCGCCCGATTTCATATACGCGCTCCATCCCGCCCACAATCAGCCTCTTTAAATACAGCTCCAGCGAAATGCGCAGCTTCAGGTCTTCGTTTAAGGCATTAAAATGCGTCTCGAACGGCCTTGCCGCTGCCCCGCCTGCGTTGGACACAAGCATCGGGGTTTCGACCTCCATAAATCCCTGGGTGTCCAGGTAACGCCGGATAGCGCTGATAATTTTGGAACGCTTGATAAAGGCGTCTTTGACATCCGCGTTCATTATCAAATCGACATATCTCTGGCGGTAACGGATATCCGTATCTGTCAGTCCGTGGTATTTTTCAGGAAGTATCTGAAGGCTTTTGGACAGCAGCGTGACTTCCTTTGCATGAACCGAAATTTCGCCTGTTTTTGTACGAAATACCGTTCCCCTGATGCCTAAAATATCGCCGACATCATATTTTTTGAAATCCTGATAGCTGTCTTCGCCGACATCGTCTCTGGCCACATAAGCCTGGATATTTCCCTGCAAATCCTGAATATTGCAAAAAGATGCCTTGCCCATCACGCGCTTAAACATCATGCGCCCGGCAATGGAAACCTCCTGCCCTTCCAGGGCATCAAAATTATCCTTAATCTCCTGGCTGTGGCGTGAAACATCATATTTTGTAATCTGAAACGGGTCTTTTCCCTTTTCCTGCAGCTCCTGTAATTTTTCATGGCGAACCTTTAATAACTGGTTCACATCCTGATTCTGCTGTGCAGCCATTTTCTTTCCTCCACTGCTTCTTCTTTTCTATTAAGCATTTGACCTCTGGATTTCGAGCACCTTGTACTGCAGGACTCCTGCCTGCGTCTCTACCTCTACCATATCCCCTATCCGGTGTCCGAGCAGTGCCCGTCCGACCGGGGATTCATTTGAAATCTTTCCTTTTAAGCTGTTTGCTTCTGTCGAACCTACAATCTTATATTCCAATTCTTCGTCAAATTCACAATCCAGGATTCTGACAAGACAGCCTACGTTGATTTTATCCAGGTCTACTTCTTCTTCTACTACGACTTCGGCATTTTTCAGTATTTTTTCGAGTTCTTCAATTCTTGCTTCAATGTCGCGCTGTTCGTCTTTTGCTGCATCATATTCCGCGTTCTCGGATAAATCTCCCTGTTCCCTGGCTTCTTTGATTTTTTGGGCAATTTCCTTTCGTTTTACCAGTTTCAAATCCTGCAATTCATTCTCCAGCCTCTGCAAGCCTTCATAAGTTAAAATATTTTTCTTTTCCATTTCCTTTCAACCCTTCCTGAATTCCCGTTCTAATCGGTCTGGCTTCCTATCCTTTAAGAATTTTTCATCGATTGGACGGCTATCTTCAAAATATGCTGATAAAATGCCACCCACAACCAAAGTATTATAACCAACAGGCACAAGAATGTCAAGGTTTTCGCCTATTTCCCACGGCCTTTTGTAGAATGGGACATAGACTGTGCCGCGCCTTATCGTTTCTGCCCGGATTCCCCCGCTGCGCTCAAAATCCAGCACCATGTTTCCACGGATGCCCCTGTGCGCCGGTTTCGGGGACGTCTGGATAATCAGCCCGTTTTCCTCATACACCTGCTGTGCAAAATGTTCATACCGCTGCGGCCTGTCCGTAACTACCAGCAGGTAATTCAGCTGGCGGACTGTCTCATACAGGATATGCTCCATGTCTTCCCCGTCATCATCCCGGTTTTCCTCAGCGTCAATTACAACCAGCTCCAGACTGCGTCGTGCAATCTGCTTTTGTTCCAGAAGCTGTTCCAGAATATCCTGAAAATATGGAATAAATGGGTTCTGGTAAGTCATCGGTGAAAACTCATACTCCGGCACAGGTGCATGCGGCGCAGGCTCCGTCTTGGGAATCTGCCCCTGTTTCCGGCTGAACCGCTTTTTTATCCAGTTACGAAATGCCTGAAATGCCAATTTCGGATGCCTGCCTGTCTTTTTTCTAAGTATATGCATCCCATGTACAGATTCATGCCAGAAATTTTGACGCAGCTGCAAAACATGTCATCCGCGGATTTCCTGTGCATCCGCAAAGCGCAGCATCAGTTCTTCCAGCTGTGCGTATGTCTCCACCTGGTTCATTTCACCGCGCAGCCTTGCCGCATGCGGAAAGCCGCCTGTATACCATGCGGCGTGCTTTCGCATTTCGCGGATTCCGGTATAATCCCCTTTCCATTCCAGCATCATCCTGGCATGGCGCAGCACCATCTGTGCCGTTTCCAGCCTGGACGGGCGTTCCGGCTTTTTCCCGGTGCGTGCCGCTTCCAGAATCTGTGAAAAAATCCACGGATTGCCCTGCGCGCCCCTGGCAATCATAAATCCATCGCACCCGGTCTGTTCTTTCATGCGCACGGCATCCTCATACGAACAGATATCCCCGTTTCCAATAACCGGAATGGAAACCGCTTCCTTCACCCTGCGGATAATCTCCCAGTCTGCGCGTCCGGCATAATACTGCTCCCTTGTCCGCCCGTGCACCGCGACCGCCGACGCACCGGATTCCTGTGCAATATAAGCCATTTCAGGCGCATTGGCATGGGCCTCGTCAAAGCCCTTGCGGATTTTTACGGTAACAGGCTTTTGAATGGCTTTTACTGTTTTTTCAATGATTTTTCCTGCCAGCGCCGGATTTTTCATCAGAGCCGAGCCTTCCCCGTTATTGACAACCTTTGGCACGGGACAGCCCATATTGATGTCCAGAATGTCAAACGGACGGTCTTCGATGCGTTTTGCCATCTCCGAAATAATATCCGGGTCTGCGCCAAACAGCTGCAGCGACACCGGACGCTCTCTTTCATCAATGGCAAGCAGGGCTTCCGTATTTTTATTGCCGTACAAAATGCCCTTTGCGCTGACCATTTCCATGCATGCCAGCCCGGCACCCTGTTCGGCGCACAGCAGACGAAATGGCAGGTCTGTCACACCTGCCATCGGGCCTAAAACCAGGCTGTTTTTTAAAACAGCACTGCCTATTTTAAATGGTTTTATTTTAAATGGTTCTATTTTCATTGGCTCCATGATGATTTCCTTACATTCCCTGATTCCAGCTATTTCTGCTTTTCATAAATCAGCCGCATTCCGTGCAGCGTCAGGTTCGGGTCATAAATATCAATAGACGAAGTCTCAGACGCAATGGTCTTGCCAAGCCCGCCGGTTGCCACAACCTTGATTTCGCCGGACGCAAATTCCTGCTTCATATGGCTGATAATATATTCCGTCTGGCCAATCTGTCCATACACAAGCCCTGCCTGCATGCTGGTAATAGTTTCCTGCGCCAGGATGCTTTTCGGCTTGCATATTTCGATTTCCGGGAGTTTTGCAGCTTCTTCCCACAGGGCTTTTGCCGAAGTACGGATGCCCGGGGCAATGACTCCTGCCAGAAACGCACCAGACGCGTCTACCAGGTCATATGTAGTTGCCGTGCCATAATCAATCACAATAACCGGCCCGCCATATAACCCATAAGCCCCGACGGCGTCTACAATCCGGTCTGCCCCAATCTGCCTTGGATTTTCCGTCGCAATCCGTATTCCGGTTTTGATGCCGGGTGCCACGATAATCGGAGTAACGTGGATATATTTAATGAATGCGCTTGTCAGTGAATGCATGACATTCGGTACGACCGATGATACGACAGCAGCCGCAATCTCCCTGACGTCAATCTGGCTGTGCTGGAGCAGGTTGCGCAGAACAATTCCATACTCATCTGAGGTACGCGGTATTTTGGTCGTCATGCGAAAAGTAGCTTCCAGCTTGTCCCCATCAAATACGCCCAGCGTAATATTTGAATTTCCAACATCAGTTACTAATAGCATTTTCTAGTCCTCCTCAAACTCCCCGCCCAGATAAAATACCCTGTAAAACATCTCCAGCGCTTCCAATAATTCCTGCTTCGTCTGGCGAAGCTGCTTTATTTTTAATACGCTTCCGATTTCATCATACAGAAAATCATCTTCTGCATATTCCGTGCGGAATACAAGGCTTCCTTCCCGGTCAAATACAAGCTGCAGGGTACCGCCGATATCTTCGGTATACAGTACGCATAAGATTTTCAAATCATTCTGTATCTGCTCCGGCAGATTTGCAAAATCGCCATTGAGATAAAATTTTTTTGTGTATGCGCTGGAACCGCATAATACAACTTCGTCCTGATACATCGTTACTCCTTAAATATAACCATAAATTCCCCTTACCGATACTTCTCCCGAAGATACCCTCTTTCTGCATTCCCAGGTATCAACAAGCAGCTCCCCCCTGTCTGTAATGCCGCGTGCTGTCCCTTCGTAGGCTTCCTTCGGATCAAGTACCCTGACCTGCTGGTTCCGGTTCACCATATACGCATCATACTGTTTTGCAATAGCGCTTAAATCCTCTGTCTGTAAAAATACATCATAATAAGCTTCAAAATACTCGCAAATCCGTTCAATCAGTGCTGCCCGGTTAATCTTTATTCCAAGTTCCAGAAACAGGGATGTCGCGATATCCTGCAATTCTTCCGGAAACAGGTCTATATGCACATTGATTCCAATCCCGACTACCACGTGATTGACATAATCTGCCTGTGCACTCATTTCTGTCAGAATCCCGCTGACTTTTTTCGCATGTATCACAATATCGTTTGGCCATTTGATACCGACCCTTAAGCCTGTTTCGTCTTCAATTCCCCTTGCCACAGCCATCGCAGCCACAAGAGTCAGCATAGACGCATTGTTCGGGTCGATTTCGGGTCGCAGCAGGTATGTCATCGCGATTGCGGCCCCGGCCGGCGTCTCCCATTTCCTGCCCCTTCTGCCCCGGCCGTTCTCCTGCCTGTCCGTCAGGACAATCGTTCCATGCGGCGCTCCTTCTTCCGCCAGCTGCATGGCCCTTGTATTGGTAGAGCCCATAACCGGCTCATAACAGATCAGATTGCCAAGCCACTCTGTCTTGCGTATGCTTCTTAATTCGTTTTCATTCAGTATATCTGGTGTAGATACGATGTGGTACCCCCGGTTTTGAACTGCTTCTATCTCGTACCCTGTCTGCTTTAGCTGATTAATTGCCTTCCATATTGCGGTGCGGGAAACACCGAATTTCTTACAGAGCTCCTGCCCCGACACATATCCATCTGATGCCCTAAGTTCTGCTAATATTCCTGCTTTCATTCTGCTTACCCCATTTCTTATACGAAGACCTGTTATGCATATCCAAAATAAATATACCGTTACTCCAAAGCAGTTACGAACTAAGGCTTCTCTCAGCGCGGCATCGTGGCATACATAACCGCCTTTATGCTATGCATGCGGTTTTCGGCTTCATCAAAAACAGCCGACCTGCTGCTCTCAAATACCTCATCCGTAACTTCCAGCTCCTTCAAGCCGAATTTCTCATATACCTGCTGGCCAATTACTGTCTTCAAATCATGGAATGCCGGAAGGCAGTGCATAAATACCGCACTCTCTTTTGCAAGCGCCATAACATCCGCATTTACCTGATAGCGTTTCAAATCCTGAATCCGTTCTGCCCAGACCTCGTCCGGCTCTCCCATCGATACCCATACATCGGTATAAATGACGTCTGCCCCTGCCGCTGCCTGTGCAATATCTTCTGTCAGCGTAATGGATGCCCCTGTCTGCGCTGCTGTCTCCCTGCAGGTGCACACAAGCGCTTCATCCGGGAAATACTTCTTATCGGTACAGGCACAAAAATCCATCCCGAGCTTTGCACAGGCTGCCATCAGCGAATTGCCCATATTGTAGCGGGCATCCCCCATATATACAAGCCTGATTCCCTCAAGCCTGCCAAACCGTTCGCGGATGGTCAGCATATCTGCAATCATCTGCGTCGGATGAAATTCGTTTGTCAGCCCGTTCCATACCGGCACGCCTGCATAAGACGCCAGTTCTTCCACAATTTCCTGCCCGAATCCGCGGTATTCGATACCGTCAAACATCCTGCCAAGCACCCGGGCCGTATCAGCAATGCTTTCCTTGCGTCCAATCTGGGAACCGGATGGGTCGAGGTAAGTCACATGCATGCCCAGGTCATGCGCTGCCACTTCAAATGCACACCTCGTCCTGGTGCTTGTCTTTTCAAAAATCAGCGCAATATTTTTCCCAGCCAGCTCTCCATGCGCGATTCCTTTTTTCTTTTTTTCCTTGAGTTCAGCCGAAAGCTCTATCAGATACAGAATTTCTTCCGGCGTAAAATCAAGCAGCTTCAAAAAACTCCTGCCCTGTAAATTCATTTCCTGCTCCTCTCTTTCTTTCGTCATAAAGCTGTTTTTCTTTATCTTTTCCTGATAAATATAATTTACATGCATAAAACATAAACCAGCATGAATGGCAGGAATAGGCATTTCCTATTCCTGCCACTATTGAAATCAGTCATCAGCCTGTTAATTCATTTTTTCTGTCCCAACTTCAACAATGGATTTTGCCAGTCCGGCGATACCCTGAATTTCCGAAGGTATTATAATTTTCGTCGATTTTCCGTCCGCAGCTTTCGCAAACGCTTCCAGGCTTTTTAACTGCAGGACAGCTGCATCCGGCTGTGCTTCCTTCAAAAACCGGAGTCCGTCTGCATTCGCCTGCTGCACCTTTAAAATCGCCTCTGCCTGGCCCTCTGCTTCCCGAATCATCGCTTCTTTATGCGCTTCTGCCCGCAGAATGGCTGCCTGCTTTTCAGCCTCTGCATCCAGAATCGCCGATTCCTTCTTGCCCTCTGCCACGAGAATGGCAGATTTCTTCTCTCCTTCCGCTTTTAAAATTACCTCACGCCGCTCTCTCTCGGCTTTCATCTGCTTTTCCATTGCATCCTGGATTGCCTGTGGCGGAATAATATTTTTCAGTTCCACGCGGTTTACCTTGATTCCCCACGGGTCTGTCGCTACATCCAGGGAGGCGCGCATTTTTGTATTAATGGTTTCCCTCGAAGTAAGCGTTTCATCCAGCTCCAGGTCACCGATAATATTACGCAGTGTCGTCGCGGTCAGATTTTCAATTGCCATAATCGGATTTTCCACGCCGTAAGCAAACAGCTTCGGGTCTGTAATCTGAAAATAAACAACCGTGTCTATCTGCATCGTGACATTGTCCTTTGTGATAACGGGCTGCGGCGGAAAATCAACCACCTGCTCCTTTAACAGTACCTTTTTTGCAACCCTGTCGATAAACGGTGCCTTAAAATGAATCCCGACACCCCAGGTAGCAAGGTAGCCGCCCAGCCGTTCAATGACAGCTGCATGTGCCTGCGGCACGATTTTAATGCAGGACACCGCAATCAGCATCACAATAACAGCCAGTGTTACGAAAATAACCAGAGTCTGCATAACCAAAACCTCCTTTATCTGAATATAGTTATCCACAGAACAAAAAATATATTCCTGTAAATTTTCTTTATCATACTATAATTAAACGCAATTGACAACCATGAAAACTCCCAAAACTCTGCGAATATACACAAAAAGGACGGTTTTTTTAGAAATTATCCACGAAATTGGCACACAAAAACCGCTGTATTTCTACAGCGGTTACAATTGTTAATAAAAGACATGATTTCCAATAACAAGGCCTGCAGCCCCGTTTACACGGTGAAAGAATTTTGCACCGCCTGTGTTATCGCTTCCTGCAAGCGCTGCCTGCGCTGCCGACGTACAGTGCCTGTAATTGCCGTTGGAAAGCGCTCTTGCCAGTGCCCCGTTCGCTACCGGCGAAAACTGCCCATTCTGGTAAACAACACCGGAAATTGAGTTCGGGAACGCACCGCTGCGGACACGGTTCATGACAACTGCGCCGACCGCTACCTGCCCGGCATAGCTTTCGCCGCCTGCCTCACAGAAAATAATTGCGGAAAGCAGTGTCAGGTCACTGGAAGATACTGCGGACGTGCTGAGTGCCTTTACACCCGCCTGGGAAGAACTTCCTGACGAAGAAGCGCTTCTGGCAGCAGCCATCTGCTCTGCCTTTTTCTGGGCTTCCAGCATGGCGCGTTCTTCTTCTATGGAAATTGCTTTTCCAGTGCCAAGCCCGACCTTTACATAATCCTCTGATACATATCCTTTCAGGTTTTTAAAGGACACGGTTACCCAGCCGTCTTTCTGTTTTGCGTTTTCGCTGACCAGCAGCTTATCACCCTTAAACGCTGCCTCTAATGCCGTTGAATTCTCACTGGCTTTCTGCCGGATGCGCAGCCCGTCAGCCTGGACCGTCGCATAGACCTTGCAGATTTTCTTTGCGAGCTTATATGCTTTTGCGCCATATACACAGTATTCGTTTTTCACATAACCGGTAACAGAACCAGACTGAATCTTTGTCCATTCCCTGCCTTTTTTCAGCACCCTGGCAACATCGCCTTTGCGCAGCTTTCCGGCTACAGCAGCGTCCTCGCCTGCTGTTTCACGGATATTCAGGCAGTCATCGACATCCGCCATCAGCTTGTTTTTCCATTTCCTGGATGTTTCAGCCTGTTTCTTTTCTTTTGCGCTTATTTTTTTCTTTTCCTTAACTTTTAATTCTTTTTCTTCTTTCTGATTTTCCTGATTTTCCTTCCGGGTCTGGCTGCCGGCTTCTTTTGTGTCATCTGCCTGGCTGTCAGCTTTGTTTTCTGTCTGTATCTGTACTATGTTGTTTTCTTCTGTTTTTGTTTCCTCTGGCAAAACAGAATCCTGGCTTTCTATGTCTGCTGCCCGTTCTCCTGTAAACAGGTTAGGTACAGCTACCGGAACCTGTGAAGCCGCTGCTGTGCTGCCTGCTTCATGCTTCTCAATCGATATTTTACCTGTGCTTGATACTGCCATAATGCCTGCGGAGCGGTATTGTGCCATCTGGATTGTTCCTTCGGTCCGCATTATCTGTGGTTGGGAAAAGGCAACTGAACATGCAATCCCCCCTGCCGCGCCAGCAGCAGTCATGCCCTGTATCAGTCTCTTATTTCCTCGCATAATAATAAACCTCCGTTTTTTTCATGAATAAAACTTTATCTTTTCATTACGTTTCTGTTTATTTTATTCACTTTTTATTACATTTGTTACAACTTTGTTACAAATGCATTGTAGCATGTTGTAATAGTTTTGTCAAATTTTTTTTTAAATTTTTTCCGGGAGAAACTGGAAGCCTGATTTTATGCGAAAAAAGGACCGGCGCAAAACCGCCAGTCCTTTGAAAAATATCTGTAAATAATCCCTGTGCATGTCAATCTGCACGGCCTGTCTGTTCAGGCTTCCTGTTACAGCCTCTTTAACAATGCTTCCTTCTCAGCCTCATATCCCGGCTTGCCCAGAAGTGCAAACATGTTCTTCTTATAGCTTTCCACGCCTGGCTGGTTAAACGGATTCACGCCAAGCAGATATCCGCTGACACCGCAGGCAAACTCAAAGAAGTAAAACAGCTGTCCAAGGTAAAATTCGTTCTGCTCCGGAATGCATACCATCAGGTTTGGCACGCTGCCGTCTGTATGAGCCAGAATGGTTCCGTTCATGGCACTCTTATTGACAAAATCCATGTCTTTTCCAGCCAGGTAATTCAGCCCGTCCAGGTCAGCCGGTTCTTCCTTGATTTCCACACGGCTGCGGGATGTTTCCACATTCAGCACCGTTTCAAACATAATCCTGGAACCATCCTGAATAAACTGTCCCATGGAATGCAGGTCTGTTGTAAGGTCAACCGAAGCCGGGAATATGCCCTTTTGGTCTTTGCCTTCGGATTCGCCGTATAACTGTTTCCACCATTCTGATACATAGTGAAGGCTTGGCTCATAATTTGCCAGCACTTCAACGGATTTGCCTTTTCTGTGTAAAATATTACGGATTGCTGCATACTGTAAAGCGGCGTTGTCTTCAAAGCTGCTTTCCAGTGCAAGCTTCCTGCCCTCTGCGGCTCCTTCCATCAGCTTTGCAATGTCAGCCCCGCTGGCTGCAATCGGAAGAAGGCCCACTGCTGTCAGTACAGAGAAACGCCCGCCTACATCATCCGGTACAACAAAGGTCTCATATCCTTCTTCATCCGAAAGGCTCTTTAATGCTCCCCGTGCCTTGTCCGTTGTTGCATAGATTCTCTTAGCAGCTTCCTCCCTGCCGTATTTCTTTTCCAGCATTTCCTTGAAAATACGGAATGCGATAGCCGGTTCTGTCGTTGTGCCGGATTTCGAAATGACATTAACCGAAAAATCCCTGTCACCGATAACATCTATCAGCCCCTGCACATAAGTACTGCTGATACTGTTGCCTGCATAATAGATTTCCGGTGCCTTGCGCATTTCTTTTGAAATATTATTGTAAAATCCATGCCTTAAAAATTCAATCGCAGCCCTGGCACCAAGATAAGAACCGCCAATGCCGATTACTACAAGCACTTCTGAATCAGACCTGATTTTTTCAGCCGCTTTTTGAATGCGTGCAAATTCTTCCTTATCATAATCCACCGGGAGGTCAATCCATCCAAGGAAATCATTGCCGGCCCCGCTTTTTGATACAAGAATTTCCTTTGCATCATTGGTCAGCCTGCTCATATACCCTGTTTCTTCTTCACTGATAAATCCAGCTGCTTTCGAATAATCAAATGTAATTCTGCTCATACTTAACTCTCCTTGTTGTATTGTTTTACACAGCCTTTCTCTCGAACTGCCCTGTACATCATAACTATTATCCATTTTAACAAAATAACCAAAAAACCGCAAGTTATTTATGTAAAATTTTACCAAATAAATAGATGGCAGTAACCATTCAGACAAGCCGGCCTGTTACGGACGGCAGACAGCCCGGCCGCTCAGTTGAATATTTCCTGCAGTACCGAATCCAGCAGTTCTTCGTCCTTTTTATTCTTCTTATGCGCCAGGGAAACCCGCATATTTTCTTCCTGCCTGCTCTTTAACAGCTGGGCAGCTTCCAGCTGTACCTCTGTTTCTTCCTGTTCTTCTGCCTGTTCTTTTTTTTCCGGGCTTGTCCTTCGTTCTGTCTCTGTCCTGTCTGGTTCATCCTCTGTTTCTTCACGGAATACCGTATTCAGATACCGCTGCAGCCACCGTCCCGCGCGGCTCAGCTTCCTGTTAATCCGGCTCGTCTGTCCGATATGTATAAGCTCCAGAACCGCCACTGTGAAAAGCAGGCCAGCTGTTATCAGTTGTATATGTGACATTGCTTCTGTCAGAATCTGCCCTAACATGTGTTCAGCTTCCTTTCTGCTATATTTTCAGGACACATATCATCATATTAGATGTGAAATGCAGATAATGTCGAAGCCTGTATGTAAAACAGCTTGTTTACTCCGCTTTTTCAGTCAGAAAGCCGTTAAAACAGCAGCCATATTCCTCGTTCAGGGCGATAATGCGGTATCTGGCATTTCTGTTTTTAATATCACGCAGAATCCGGTCCGGCATCTGCACATGCAGCGGGCATATCCAGAAAACCGCATTTTTCTTCGCATCCATGTCTGCCAGCTTCCTGTCCCAGTTGTGAAGATTCCCGCAGTTTGGAATTGAAACCGCCCGTATCTGCTGGCTGACAGCCTTATAGTGCTGCCTGAGCTCTTTTACATATTTTGCCAGCCTGATATTGCCCAGCAGCAGAATGCCTGCTCGCAGCTCTGCTGCTTCCGTGCGGTGGCAGTGGCAGACATCATAATCATTGTAAAGCATGCATCTTACGGAGCATCTGCCCTCATCCTGTTCGATATCCGCATGGCATAAATCCTCTTTATCAATCACAATTGTATTAAAAACACAGTCTGTCTGCGATGCGGTAATTTCTATCGGGCTGCAGAACATCGTCAGCGTGTCCATTCTGCTGTCCGTAAAAACCTTCTGGTAAACAAGCAGCATTTTCTGTATTTCCCGTTCATCAATCTTTTCTATCCGTGCATTTCTGGCATACCGGAATATAAACTGCCTGATTTTATGCAAATCCGTGCCAAAATGGCCAAAGCTGAACAGCATCCTGTTATCGATGATATGTCCGGCTTTCATGACAGGAACCCGGTAGCCTTCCATTTCTTCAATGATATCCAGGATTTCTTTATCCTGGCATTCAAAGTAATCCCCTGTAAAGAGTTCTTTTTGTGTATTTTCGAACCGCCTCCCATTTCCATACAGAAATATAATCTTTTTGATTCCTGCCTTTTTCAAATACAGGTATGGCGCATGTATCAGTTCCAGAACATCCTGACTGTGCTCCTGTCTGGACAGCAGCGTCTGCATAATGAAAAACCTCTGAATCGGAGCTGCATACGGAAGAATTACTGTATCTACGATTCCGCTGCGGATTGCGCCAATCAGGCGCTCTGCATCCTCTGCCGAGAAACTTCCCATGACAAATAAATGAAGCCGGCTGCTGCAAAACATTTCTGTCATCCCATTCCAGTCATATTTCCCAAAACTGTTATGTACCATCTCACAGGAATACACATACCGTACCTGTTCCTGTGCACCCTTGTCCCATGTACATCCGGACATTACAACTGCATTTGAAGTATTCTTTAATAAATATCGAAATAACCTTACGTCCATTCTCCTTTTACCTCAGCATTCCCCAATACCATTTGTTAATTCCATTTCACCCTCATGTCTATATTCTATTCATTTATGGACGATTTACAAGTCTTTTTCGTTTATTTTTGTATATAATTAGGAAAATAAGGATTTGACATTTCCGTTCTTTCGATTAATAATAAATATAATATGGTTGAGAAAGGATTTCAAATGAAAAAAATAATTTTAACCGGTGGCGGGACAGCCGGACATGTCACCCCCAATATAGCCCTGCTCGCGCGCCTGCGTGAAGCCGGCTTTGATATTTCCTATATCGGCTCGTATCATGGAATCGAAAAACAGCTGTTAAAAGAGCAGAATATCCCCTATTATGCAATTTCATCCGGAAAGCTGCGCCGTTATTTTGATATTAAAAATTTTTCAGACCCTCTGAAAGTACTCAAGGGCCTTGCACAATCCATCCGCATTATCCATAAGCTGAAGCCGGATATTATCTTTTCCAAAGGCGGCTTTGTATCTGTCCCGGTCATACTTGCCGCAAAATTCTGCCATGTCCCGTCCATTATCCACGAATCGGACCTGACACCGGGGCTTGCAAATAAGCTCGCCATCCCAAATGCTGCGAAGGTCTGCTGCAATTTCCCGGAAACACTCAAATACCTGCCGGAAGGAAAAGCCGTGCTGACCGGTTCCCCTATCCGCAGCGAGCTTCTCAGCGGCAATAAAGAGCGTGCCCGCAGGCTCTGCGGCTTTGATACCGGAAAGCCTGTCCTGTTTGTTGTCGGCGGCAGCAGCGGCTCCAAATTTATCAATGATACCATCCGGGGACTGCTGCCAGAATTATTAAAAACGTATCAGGTCATACATATGTGTGGCAAAGGAAATATCGAAGAATCCTTAAACCGCACCGAAGGCTACCGGCAGTTTGAATATATCGGAAAAGAATTAAGCGACATTTTTGCACTGGCAGATCTTGTCATATCACGCGCAGGCGCCAATTCCATCTGCGAGCTGCTTGCACTGCACAAGCCGAACATCCTGATTCCGCTGTCTGCAAACGCAAGCCGGGGCGACCAGATTCTGAATGCGCAGTCCTTTGAAAAACAGGGGTACAGTGTCGTTGTAGAAGAAGAAATCATTACACCGGATAAGCTGCTGCATATGATTCACGAGACTTATAAAAACCGCGAACGGTATATCCAGGCAATGAAGCAAAGCAGCATGATTGATTCTGTAGAAAAAATCGTTTCCCTTATTGAAGAAACTGCAAAATAAACGTTACTGTTCACTCCGTGACCAGTAACCTTCGCAAATCCATCTTTAATTCGCTTCTCGAATGGGATTTGCTTACTCCGGAATCACTTTCTTACGGACTTTGCTGTGAATGCCCCTGGGGCATACCCTGCAAAGTCCTGTATGAACAGTAACAAATAAACAGACCGCAGGACACACGGCTGCTGGCGCAGTTTTGGACAGAAGCTGCCAGTTTCTTATGACAGGGACTCCGCGCCAGCCTGTAACTGCTGGCAGATGCTGTCCTGTTCTTCTGCCGTAAACTTTTCATGTGTCCAGTTCAGCATATCGTCATTTTTCATGCCTTTATACCGCGGTACCAGATGTATATGAAAATGAAATACGGTCTGTCCGGCAATTTCGCCATTATTCTGCAAAATGTTAAAACCGTCACATGCAAGCACCCCTGTCATATGCACAGCCAGCTTCTTTGCAAGCATGGCGGCCTTTGCCAGCAGGTCATCCCTGATTTCATAAAGATTGGCAGCATGCTCTTTTGGAAGAATCAGCGCATGGCCCCTGGAAGCCGGATTCGCATCCAGAATCACCTTAAAATCCTCATCTTCATAAATCGTCCTGGCCGGAATCTCCCCTGCAATAATTTTGCAGAAAATACAGTTTTCATCTCTCATTTCCATTCTCCTCTTTTCTTTTTATTATTTATGACCAATGCCTGTGAATGTTTCTGTGTAATTTTTTATATTGTGTGATTATTTTGTCATTGTAAATCATTCTGAAAAATGCTAAAATTTATCAAAACTACAATTGATAAAGGGGGGCTTTTTTTATGAATTCACAAAATTACCAGAAAATTTTACATGAAATCAAAAATACAGTTACGCTGATAAACAGCTCTGCGCAGCTTTTAAACAGCAAATGCCCGCAATTGCATTCCGAGCCTTACTGGGACAATATCAGACAGGAAATCACTTATCTGAAAAATATGGTTCTTGAGATATCCCAGGCTGGTAATCTGGACAGCCTGCAAAAAGAAGCGCTGGATGTAAATCTACTGATTCAGAATGCCTGCCGGTATATCAAAGATGCCTTTCCCGATTTGCAATGGAATCTGAACCTTTGCAGCAGCCATCCTATCATATCTGCCGACAAAATCAAATTAAATCAGGCCGTCTTAAATCTCTTAAAAAATTCTGCCGAAACTGGCTCCAAAAATATCTCAATTGCGACATGTGTTTCAAACTCTTATGTGGAAATTACCGTCACAGACTCTGGCGGCGGTATTCCTGCCGGAATGGAACATAACATCTTTGATTTATTCACAACCACAAAAGCTCAGGGTACCGGACTGGGCCTTGCCATTACAAAACAGATTGCAGAGAACCACGGCGGAACACTCCATTTTGTAAACCGCCCGAACGAAGGCTGCGACTTTACAATCCGCCTCCCGCTGGAAGCCGAATAATCTTTCGGCAAAGCTGCCACGAAGAACCATCCTTTCTGGCAGCTTTTTTTCAGGAAACAAAATTAAATAAGTCATCCAGCATCCGCAGCGTCTTAAAATTGCCCTTTGCTGTCAGCTCCCCTGTCATAAATGCCCGCTGGAATGTCATTTTTCCGGCGATAATGCGTTCCAGCACATCCGGCGTCATTTTTGCATAGACATCGATGCCGTCCTGTTTTCCATAGCTGCATTTCAGCTGGTCCTGCTCTGCTTCTATTGTCAGCGGCTTTCTCCTGCCCTCTATAATAAACAGATATTTTGCCCTGAAATCTTTCTGCGGCCTGAAATGAGTTTCAAAATCCGAAATGTATACCGGTACTTCTTCCTCGTCCTCAGATTTATCTTTATCTAACAGCCCTTTGAATTTATTTGCCAGTTCTTCGATATCTTCTTTCTGCTTTTTCACATAAGAATCATCCGACACATATTTTGACAGCTGCTCGCTTTCCTGCGGCGTAAGGCCCAAATCCTGGGTACGGAGCACGGTTTTTGTAACAGCCTGATTGCTCGTTGGCAGGCTTTTCATTTTCTGGGAAATGGTACGGTATAAATTCTCTGCTTTTTTTTCTATGATAACGGAATAGTCCTGGTTCATTTCAAACGTCAGCAAATCCGCCACATATCCGCATAACCCGCTGCACGGAAGCCCGCCAAGCATTTCCCACGCACTTGCAAGGGTCAGCTCGCCTTCCCGCTCGCCATATGCGGTCGACATGACTACCGGCTGCATATACGTCTGGCTGAATTTTTCTTTATCCCCATACAGCCAGCATGCATCCAGAAACTGCTGCATATAGCCGCCAATTCCCAGCCACTCTACCGTTGTTGCAAGGATGATTCCATCGGCTTCCTTGATTGTCTGCGGAAGCGTTGCAATGCTGTTTTTCTGTTCATAGATATTATAACGTTCTACAGTCACACGCAGTTCTTCCAAAACCTGCTGCATTTTATTAATTACATACAAAGCCGGATCATCCAGAACACCCCTGCCGCCATAATAAATATTTACTCTCATATTTTACCTCTCATTTGTATGCCCTGGAGCGCATTGCAATAGCCGCATACGCTCTGCTTATTTTAAACCATAGAAGGATTCCTTATTCATGCTATATCATAGTATATAAGCTTTCTCTGATAATTTCAAGCATTGTGTGTCTTTCTATACAAAAGTACACACAGGAAAAATCCGCCAGCTGCCCCGCCTGCATGTGCCCAGTTATCCACACCTGCCGAAGTAATTCCATAATACATACAAAGAGCTGTCATAAGCACAAGGCCCTTTAACGTAAGTCCCTGAAACTTTCCCTTATTGCGTATCGCAGCCCATATCAAAGCGCCGATTATCCCAAAGACTCCGCCGGAAGCCCCGGCACAGACCGCATAATCACCGGTCTGCATCATCATATAAAACGACAGCAGATTGCCTGCCAGCCCTGCGCCAAGATAAATTGCCAGATACCTGAAAGGCCCGGTTTCCCGTTCCAGCCTGGAGCCTGCGGCGGCTAACAGTATCATGTTATTCGCCAGATGCTCCGCCCCGAAATGCAGAAACATCGATGTAAACAGCCTGTACCATTCGCCCCCATACAGCAGCGCTTCCGGGTACATGCCGCCATACCGGGCGATATAAGCGCCGCTGCGTGTATCGCCGCGTAATTCCAGAATACACCAGACAGCGGTATTGATAATGACCAGCAATATACTGGCAGCTGCCAGCTTTGTATCTTTTTCGCTTCCTTCCACCGGTTCCTGACGGTAATCATCCAATGCAGCATCCTATCCTTTCATCTTTTTTACAGCATTTTTCTTTCACAGCATCATCCCGTATGTACAATGACGCCTGAACTGTTAAAAAACATACCATGTCCTTGCTGTAAAGTCAATGAAAACTGTAGCTTTCCCCTGCCATGCTGATAATATCTCCCTTTTGCAGCATGCGCCGTTCGCGGTATTGCAGCAGTTCCCCGTTCACATGCGTGCCATTTGTGGAATTCATGTCCTCTAAAAATGTCCCCGCTTGTCCAATTTCTATCCTGGCATGCACCCTGCTAATCATCGGAACCGGAATACAGATATCGCTTTCTTTTTTATCACTGCCCACAATCAGCTTCTGCCCGCTGCAGGAAAAATCCCTTGTCCTGTCCGCACCCTGATAAACAAACTGATTCTGAACCACGTCTGTTTCCGGCATCAGGCAGACCGTCGGCCTGCCTGTCTCCGGTTCTTCTTCCGCATCTGCCTCAAAAACCGTTTCTTCCTGCGCATGCCGTGCCCTGTCCGTATAGATTTTGTTCAGCAGCATCTGCCTGAGCCTATCAGCAGCTTTCTTTCTCGTTTTTTCCCTGTCCTGAATATCCGATTCCACGGAAAGCTGCTTTTCTTTCTTTTTGAAGCGCCTGGACTGATATTTTTTCTCTTTTTTCTGCTTTGGGCCTGCCGGTATCGTATTCCCTGCTTCCCCGCCGCAATATGCCGGTTCCATGCCGCCTGCCTGGCACACAGGCATTTCACTGGCAGTACTTTGATTCTGTAATCCATATGGCGTATAAATATTTTCCTGCACCGTCTTCCATTCCGGGCTGCTTTCTTTTTCCCTCGCCTGCTCCCATTCTGGTTCTTTATAATAAAGCGATGCCGGTGTGTTTTCTGCTGCTTTCTGGCTGTTATGCACCTTCATTCTCATATCCGGTTCTTTCTGATTTTCGTGCATATATTTGCATTCTGGCTGCCCTTCATTTCTCCCTTCCTGTTCCCACTCTGGCTTTTTCTGATTTTCCTGTATATATTTCCATTCTGGCTGCCCCTCATTTCTCCCTTCCTGTTCCCACTCCGGCTTTTTCTGATTTTCCTGTACCTGCCTCCATTCCGGGCTATTTTGTTTTTCTCTCGCCTGCTCCCATTCTGGTTCTTTATGATAAAGCGATACCGGCCTGTTTTCTTCTGCTTTCTGGCTGTCAGGCTTCCCCTCTCCCATATCCGGGCCCGCATGCATTTTATGTATATTCTCATGCCTTCCCGGATTCTGCTGCATATCCCGGTAAATCTTGCAGTCAGAAGGCTGCTGCGCCAGCAGCTTTTCCTGATTCGCAAGCACCTGATGAAGGGATGTCTTTTGTTCGACAACCTTCTGGTAAACTCCATATGCCAGCTGCAGCGCCTGTTTATCGTTATGATTCAGGCATTTTAAAAGATATTCCATAAACGCCTGAAACTGCACGCAGATGTCTTCCTGATTCCCGGGCAGATAACAATAGGACATCTGCTCCGTATCATTTTCTGCAAATACATATTCCGGTTTCAGTACAATATCATGTTCTGACAGCATATAATTTTCTGCCTGCAGGCACGCCTGGTCAAACGAGGTTATAATTTTTTGCAGCATCAGGCAGTCCAGCGTTTTGTATTCTAACAGCTGCTCCAAAGAACGCCTTCCTGTGATATCATAACGAAACTGTGTGCCTGTGTCTTTTTTCACTTCCTTCATGCATAAAAAATAAGGTATTTTATTATAATGAAACATTTCAATACTGTCTTTTTCATGCCCGCAGTCTTTTTCCGGCATAAAAAGCAGGCTGCTTTTCTGAATCGTCCTGCTGTATTCTGTTTTAAACAAACGATATATCTCCTTTCGTGCAGTTCATTTTTTTATTTTGAAAGCAAAATCGTGTAACCGTTAAACATCATTAATCTTTCCTTTCGTGCAGTTCATTTTTTTTATTTTGAAAGCCCTGAATCCAGGTATTGCGATAAACAATTTCTACCGGGTCGAATTTTTCGAGTTCTTCCTGTATCTCACAGCAAATACGTGCCTCGCGGAACATATCATACCCTGTCTGGATAGTTCCGGTTATCACAAACAGGATAATCGGAATTAAAAATGCTGCTTCAATGGTAAAGCCTGCCCTGGCCTGTCCCTGCCTTATCCATGCCGGAAGCAGTACGCCGCCTGTTCTGTTTTTATATGCCCCCACAAAACCCCTCCTTTATCCAAAAGCCCTTTCCAGCAGGATTTCTGACAGAAATGCCAGAAACAAAAATGGCACAAACGGCATTTCATATTTCCTGCTTTTCTTTTTGAATATATATAAAAACAGGCCAGCAAGTGCGGCCAAAAAAACCGCATGCATAAAAATGCCGAATACAGCAGACGCGTTCAGAAACAGCCCTGTTACAAGAAGCAGCAGCCCGTCCCCTTCCCCGATGCCGCCCTGAAGGACATTGGATAAAATATAAATCATGATGCCCGGTATCACCGCCATAGCAATTTCCAGAAGCGGCCGCTTCCAGAAGCATACCGAGCATAAGAAACCCTCAGCTGCAAAAAAAAGCAGCCATCCAATATGAATCCGTTTGGTTTTCCAATCTTCCATGCCGCATATTCCAAGCAGCGCAAATACTGATAACTGACGCAGCATTTTTTTCTCCTTTTCAATCATCTGATTTCTGTTTCCGGTACATCCTGTCTCCTGCGTTCATCCTGCATGTCATATATTTTTCCGTACATCCGCTCTCATGCACTCTGCATTCTGCATCCATCCTGCTTTGATTATCCCCCGCATTTGCTGCACATCCGCTTATCCGATGCCTGTGACCTTCGAATCATATAAATGCTTCTTTTCAGCCCGCTGCAGGTCAGGCTGCCATGATAACGGTCTCCATAACTGGTTATATAAACCATGCCCTGCCCGGATGCACTGCTGCCGCATTTTTCGCATTTATGGTATTTCCCGCCGCTGCTGTTGCGAAGGCTTCCTGCCTGTGCATAAGAAACACCCCGGATAGACAAATCCAGATGTGTGCAGCTTCTGCTGGCATGATACACCGTGCCATATTCTGTATAATAAAGCCATGTATCATCATCCTGTGTGTCCTGCCCCGGCTGAAAACCTGTCCATTTTCTGCATTTTTGTACCTGTACAATCCGGTACTCAAGCTTTCTGGGCAGACGCAGCGGAAACTGCATCCGGTAAACGGCTTTTAATTCAATATAATTCCCGGAAAAATCAGACTGCAGCAGGCTGATTCCAGATATGCCATGTGTAACATACTGTAGCGGGCAGTTTTGTTTTTTCAGCTGTTTTGTAAAAAACAGCTCTGCCTTTAACCGTTCCGCAATTCCTGTATTCCTGCTTCCATCCTGCTCCGGCTCTTTTCCATCCTGCTCCGGCTCTTTTTCAGCTGCCTGTCCTGACAGGCTGCATTCAGCAGCCATTCTTCTGCCCGTATACTGCAAAGCCTGTGCAACGCCCGCATGCACCTGCAAAATCCGGAAAAAATACAGCACAAACACCAGAAAGCAGGCAAAAAAAGGAAGTACGGCAGCAGCTTCTATCGTCAGCACCGCTTTGCGGCTGTTATTTCCAAAAGTCAGACTGATACACCTGCCTTTCGTTCCCGCCTGTGTAGGAAAAAGCATATGTTTCCTGATATTCATAGCCTTTTTTCGATAACTGTGCGATGGTTACGAAGCTTAGAAACATCTGCTTTGCATGATATCTGCTGTCTGTTTCCATTGCTGTAATCATACAGTCTGACTGGACCTGTCCATACCCGGAATATAGCCGGAGATTTTTTTCCAGAAGATTTGCGAACCTGTTTCCTATCTTTTCCAGACTTTCCAGCGCCAGAAAGGAATATATATAATCCTGATAATCCAATCCACCGCTGATTTCTTTTGATTTTGCCGAATGGTCCAGCAGCACGGCCGGTACTTCCGGCAGGCTTACCGTCCAGCTGTCCCGGCCTTTTACTGCTGCAATTTTCCCGCCGGAAAACAGTGTCCGAAGCTCTGCAATGCTTTCCGAATATGCCCACGAAGCAAGAATTCCCATCTGAATGGCTTTGGCTGCCCCTGGAATTCCTGTGGCAGCGGCGATGGCTGCTGCCATTGTCATCGCTTCTGCACACTTCGCCTCATCCGTCAGCAGATATGCAAAATTCATGCCTTCCCGCAAAAGCAGCATTCTGGATGCCATCTTTTTAAGATTTTCTTCATCCGAATATTTCCCAAAAAGAATATACTCCTGTTCATAAAGCAAGGCATGCGGGACAGAAACAGAATTCCGGTAACTGGATGCATACTTTTTTAAATACTGGATAATCAGCAGTTTATCTATGATTCCAGATGCATGCTCCGATTCATAATTTCCTGTATTTAAAGCCCGGTTCTCAACGGCATCTGCTTTTTCTATCTGTTTTGAGGAAATGCTTCCAGATATAACCTGTGCCAGCAGCGGCGAGCTTTTTGCGCTTTTTACATCTTCCATCGGATTACTGATTTCTTCTGCTTCCTGTTCCGTCTCCTGTCTGTCTGAAAGCGGTGTACTGCCTGTTTTGCTTCTTATTCTCTTTGATTTTGGCTTTATACCGCTATCTCTCTGACTGTCTGCTTCCAGTGCCGCTTCCTTCGCCTGCTCCATAGTGTCCAATGCCCCGTCCAGGTACTTGCCCGCCTTCTCGCCCTGTTCGCATGAACCTTCGATATCCAGTGCATGTTTAATCAGGTCTGCGGCCGTTTCCCCTTTCATAAGTTCTGACATCTGCTTTAACAGCGCAGACGCATTGCGGTCAGTCGCAAGCTCATAGCGGACAGCGCTGCTGTCTGTCACATTCATCTGCAAAAAATTGCTGTACCTGCCAATTCCGGTTACCGCCGGGTTTAAATTTTCCTGTCCCAGCTCCTGCATGCGTGCCTGTATTTCAGACAGCTGCAATTGTCCGGTACCATACCCGCCGTCCATCACCAGAAGGTGGTAATTCTGATATGCCGGTATGATATATTCCGCAAACATGGATTCCGTTACACTCTGGCTGTTTACTGCCGCCATCATGCCCAGCATCTGGTAACGCGACACTTCAAGCAGCGTAAACAGCAGGGATGCTATTACCATCAGCAGCAGGCTCATAAATACCGTAATACTGCCCGCTGCCCTGTGTTCCAGCCTGTCTTTACAGTCCCGGTTTTCCTTCACTTCAATCAGATGCAGATACATCTGCCGCACCTTCTGTAATTGTTTCAAAAATCTCTGTAACCAGTTCACGCAGACTGTCTTTAAAGATTAATACCAATCCGATTAATACTACTAAAATCAGTATCAGCTCTACTACGCCAATCCCGTCTTCTTCCCGCAGGAACTGCTTAAATTGTGCCATAAATAATCCCCTTTCTTTTTCATAATTTTACAATATGTATCTGTTCCAAAATATCCGATTTCAGCGTTACCTCACGCAAATACGGCATCCATTTTATATCCGGAATGTCAGAAACGCCGGTACCAGTATAATGACCATTACGATACACAGCATCAGCATCATCGGAAACAGGATTTTTGTTCCCGCTTCCTCCCCTGCTTTTTTAGCCAGGTTTTTGCGCAGTACAAATGCGTCTGCCACTTCCTTTTCCAGCATCTGGCGAAGGCCCGATGAACCTTTCCGCAGATTCTGAACAATCAGCATCGACAGCCTGCGGTACTGCGGCGTGCCGCACCGCTCGCCAAACCGTTCGTATACTTTTAACTCGCCGACACCATCCTGCATTTCACGGTAAGAAAGCAGCATCTGTTCATATACCTCGGCCGTCCCTGTCTGGTGCTGTTCGAGCTGGCGCTGGTAATTCAGCACAATCCGCTCCCAGGCAGCGCTTAATGTCATGCCGGAACCAAGCAGCAGGGAAATCTTGCTGACCATATCCGGGTACTGCTTTAACAGCTGTTCCCGGCGTTCTTCTTCTTTCCGTTTTTCCCGCATGCCTTCCTGTATATATACGGCTGCAGCCGCGGCCAGCCCAATCATCAGGATAATCTGGTACGTGTTTTCTGCTTTCTTCGACCAGTGCAGGCGGATGCCGTTTACCTGAAACGGAAGCGTGACATATTTCTTATTTTTACTGTTTTCCTGTTCTTCTTCTAAATACGACTGAATCCCTGCCAGTATCTGTTCGCTGGTATCCAGCCTTTTCGGATATACATAACACCCAAAAGAATGGCTGCGCGCTTCGTCATAATACCTCATCGTTACTGATACCAGGACAAGCTCCCCGACCGTTTCCATTCCTTCTGTCCGAAGCCTGCCGTCTGCATCTATCAAATCCTTTTTATCAAACTCCCAAAAAGCCTGAATCTGGCCGTCCTGGAGCTTCTTTGGCAGCGACACGTCCCGGTCAATGCAGTCCAAAGATGCATTTTCCCCGCAAAACCGTTCCTCTGCTTCGTTCTGCGCCGCTGCAAACAGCTGTTCCAGCTGTTCTCCCTGCAGCCTTTGGGATTCCACTTCTACGGTATAATGGTAATCTTCCAGAATTCCTTCTGCATCCAGCAGCAGCTCATGGCTCTGGGCGCTTTTCCCGGCTTCCCGTTTTTCCAGCCTTCCATCTTTCCCAAGAGCCTGCTCATTTTGTTCCGTCATGCAGATAATCAGGCCGAGCATTCCTGCCAGTACAAGCACCTTTACCGCGTCCTTTTTATTTTTTTCCCTGTTTCCGGCATACAGCCAGAGCAGAATCAGCAGGCTGGCTGTCACAATTACAAGACACACTGCTTTTCCCGTTATGTCTGTCCCCATATGCCACCACCTTCTCCTTTCCTGACAGCAGGCCAATTTACACGGAAATAGCCATAATTTTTTCAGACAGCAGGTATGCACCCGCATAAGCCGCAAGGCAGGCCGTCATCACCAGAATTCCTAATGTATTATGGTACATGCCGTCCAGATATCCTTCAAACGAAAAGCTGACATAAAGCAGAATAAACAGCGGCATCAGGTTCATCAGTTTCTGCTCCATTTTTTTCCCGGAAATTTCTGTCTGAATCGCTTCCATCAGTTCATTTTTCTCGGAAATCCTGGCTGCGGTTAAATGAATAATCTGGATAAAATCGCCGCCGCTTCGTTTCGCAAATACAAATACCTCGCAAAAGCTCCTGACATCTTCCAGGCCGCTGCGGTTTGCAAAATCATACAGAAACTGTTCCAGCGGAATGTTCAGCGACAGGCAGCTGTTCATATAGCGCAGCTCCTCCGTCATCAGCCCGCCTGTCCCGTACTGCATGCGCATTTCCGCATATGCTTCCCGGAATGCATTTTCAATCGAATACCCGGCAGCCATCGAAGCTGCCGCACACTGGATGCTGTCCTTAAACTCCCGGCACAGCCGTTCCTGGCGTTTTAAAATCAGCGCCCTTTTCCTGCGCCCTGCATACAGCGGATAAAAAATCCACAATAACAGAAAGACGGCCCGTGACCGGTAAAACAGATACGCAAAGCTGCCGCTGCAGGCAGCATACACCGCTGCCATGCGCAGTCTTTCCTTCCAGGAAAAGGCATATGCCCGGTAATCGGTTCCCATATGCTCCTGCTGTGTCAGCAAAGGCCTGCTTCCCTCAGCTTTTCTTTGTTTTGCAATTCTCCGGTTTTTTCCCATAATCCCATTACCTTTCCTTCTTTTTCTCCCCCGCCATCCTGCTTTGTTTCCACAAAACGGTAAATGGCATGCATCTGAATTTCCCCGTCTTCCATGCCGTCTATTTCGTCAATATTCAGCACTTTCCGGGAACAGTCCCGCAGCCTTCCGAGATGAATGACAAGATCAATACCGGATGCAATCTGGCTGCGGATTGCAGATACCGGCAAATCCATGCCCATCAAAACCATCGTTTCCAGCCGCTTTAGCATATCATGGCTGGAATTCGCATGTCCGGTGCTGATGCTGCCGTCGTGCCCGGTGTTCATTGCCTGCAGCATATCGAGCGCTTCCGCACCCCGGCATTCTCCGACGATAATCCGGTCCGGACGCATACGCAGCGATGCCCTTATCAGGTCACGGATTGTTATTTCCCGCACGCCTTCCATATTGGCAGTCCTTGTTTCCAGGCGTATCAGGTTTGGCACGGACGTTATCTGAAGCTCTGCGGAATCTTCGATTGTAATGACCCGCTCTCCCTTCGGAATATACGCAGACAGCGCATTTAAAAAGGTTGTTTTTCCGGCACCCGTTCCCCCTGATACAAAAATATTATATCCAGCCTGTACCAGCTGCTTTAGAAAATCCACAGCTTCCCTGGAAATGGCCCCGAGACGGATAAGCTGCTCCATATCCATCGGCTGTTCCGGAAATTTGCGGATAGTAACCGCAGAGCCGTCAATTGCAACCGGCGAAAGCACAATATTTACCCGGGAGCCGTCTTTGAGCCTTGTATCTGCAATCGGATTTGCCTCATTTACAATTTTATTGCCGGCTGCTGCAATCTGCTGAATCACGTCTTCCAGCTTTTCTCTTGAATAAAACTGCCTGTCCCACTGCTGCATGCGCCCGCCCTTTTCAAAGAAAATATGTTCGGAGCCATTCACCATGATTTCCGTCACTTCCGGGTCGTCAGCCAGCTCCTGCAGCACATCCAGCTTGCGCAGGGAATGATAAATTTCCCGCTGGAACTGTTCCCGGTTTTTCAGTGAAAGCCCCTGCCTGCGGCTATAGCTCCCGACTTCCTGATAAATCAGCTCCTCCAATTCTTCGTCCGCAGTTTCCCTTGTTAAATCCAGCTTTGCCAGAATATGCTGGCGCAGCTGCTCCATTTCCTGTGTCATGTTCCTCCTTCTGTTAAACCTCAAAATACTGCCAAAAATCAGCTCTGGCCTGTGCCATTTTCAAGCAGTGCCCGTGCCTGTTGTGCAAACACGCCGCTTTGAATCTGTGACAGAATATCGACTCCCGGCACAAAACTCCCGCTGCCAGCCTGCGGGCTGATATATTCCACTCTCTCCCGCAGCCACCTTCTCCGCTCCTTTTGCAGGTATTTATCAAACTCTGCTTTGCGGTATTTTCCAAATGACCTGTCTTTTACGACAGCGTAAACACGGCTGCTGCACCGCATAACCTGTTCCATGACATGGTTCATGCCGCCGCAGTTCCAGATGATGGTTTCATAGTCTGTCTGTTCCTGCAGCAGTGCCAGCAGGCATTCCAGGTCATCTTCCTGGATTTCCAGTAAATCCTCCGGGTTTTCCGGTGCCAGCACATAGTCAAACCGCTCTGCATGATGCAGCACGCCCTGCAGGCACAGCAAAAACTGTTCCTTTTTCTGACGGATTCCATAAATCAGGTCACTGAACGTATTTCCATCCCTGTCATCAAACAGCTGCTGCATCCCGGAAAATTCTGCCAGGTTTAAGTACAGTACTTTCCCGCCTTCGCCGCAGGCCGATGCAAAAGCAAGGGAAAACGCAAGCTGCATTTCGTGTCCGCCAGGCGCATAAAACGATGTCATTTCCAAATCTGCGGTTCTGCACCATCCGGCAAGGCTCTTTTTCGACGAGCTTTCATAAATAAGAAAAATCTGGCGCAGAATCTCGCTGCTTTTCTGATAGCGGAATATCTCAGGGTTTTTATGCGGATGCCCCGTTCCGTCACCCTGCTTTTCACCATCCTCCTTCTGCCTTCCGTTCTGGTGGCAGCAGTTCTGGTAATTCTGCCCGCAGCTCTGCTGTGCGGACAGCCGTATCTGCAGGATATTCCCAGGCAGGCTATCCAGCCCGTCCATGTCCGCCTTATCCGGCACAATATCCGGCTCGTATACGAGTATATCCGGCTGCAGCTGTTCTGCATAAGCCCGCAGTTCCCCCGCCTGGCCGCACGCGTATACTTCCAGGCAGTCAGGTGCCTGCCTGCGGATGCTTTCAGCCAGCCTTCCGGCATAAAGCGACGTTCCGGCAACCGCCAGTTTTATTTTTTCCAATCACATCCCCCCTAAGTAGCAGAAAAATCCAATATATATCGGTACTGAAAAATGAATCAGATTGTGTTTTCCGTCAGAGCATGCATCATATGTCGGAACGGATTTTTCCAGAACTGCTGTCCTCGCATACTGGCAGAAATAACGGATGCGGGCAGCCAGATTCCGGTTGCGGAATAATACCGCCACAGAACAGACGGCACCTGCCGCAAATGCATACCATGCTATTTTTCCAAACGCTTCAAGCCCCATGCAGCTGCTGATTACGGAAAACAATTTGATATCGCCTGCGCCAAGCGCACGCATCAGAAACAACAGATAAAATATAAGAACCGGTAAAGAAATCTGTATCAGAAAATAAATACTTCCCTTCCAGCCATACCCGCTCAGATTGCGGATATAACCAATCATCAGTCCCGCCAAAATCAGCCGGTTACTGATTCTGGATGTCTGGATATCCATCTGCACCGCCGCCGTCAGCAGACAGAGCAGGCAGACTAAAATCAAGCTTCCAATGAAATCCCCCCTCTTTCTTGTTGTTATGATTGTTCTGGCTGTACGCTCCATTTATCAGATAACAGCCAGCTGTATTTTGTAATCTGAATTATACGGGCTTTTTTTCTTTTTGTCTACCCTTTTGTGCCGATTCGTTTTATTTTGGTAAATCCTCACAACAAGCTGTAAAACAAAATGCCATAAATCAGCGCAAACCCGCTTGTACCAAGGCTTCCCAATGTCAAAAGATTTAACGGATTAATACCGGCCGCAACCGGAATGCCCTGCTTCTGCAAAAAATCATTCAGGAATATAATTGCTGCACAGCCGACAATGATGCGCACTGCGACATTCAGGATAATTCCGGCTTTCCGTTTTAAAAGCCCGATTAACAGCACCAGCCCGCAGATTCCTGCCATAATTAAAAATGCATTTTCCCGTTCCATAACGCTCCCGCTAAAAGCTTCTTAACATAATTTATGCCTGTTTCCGGAAAATATGTCCCATTTTATCCAGGGCATATCTGCTGCAAAAAATTATCCGTAATTATCCCCGTGATGAATATTTCGCACATTCCTTGACTATACTTATAATACTCATTATGCAGCAGCCCGTTCCAATCCGAAAACAGAAAGCGAGGTAGCCCTTTGTTCCCATTTTTCAAACAACAAGCACACACTGACGCATATTACCAGAGCCTGCTGGATAACCTGATGCAGACACAGGACAATCTGAATCTTGCTTACCAGAATTTTGAAAATGCAACAGAGCCCGAGCTGATTGACAGCTATATTTATGAGCTGAATGCAATCCAGATGCGCTATAAATTCCTTCTCTGCCGCCTGAAATCATATGAGACAAAATAGGGGCTTTCCAGCATTACGCCAGAAAGCCCCTTGATGAACCGATATCATAACTTTCATTTAAGTCATTTTTTCCATATGTAAAGCCGGCATACACCTGCTGTGCATTTTTCATCAGCGGCCCGGACTTATCCTGTTTTGCCGCTTTTTTGAACGCTTCATATGTCTGCTGAAGCATGTTCCGGCTCTGTTCCAGTTCTTCCAGTGAATGCCGCATCAACACCTTTGCCAGCTGCCTGCGGTGAAAATCATACAGGGAAAAAAGCTGTGCAGACATCTCATATTTGAAATCCAGCGTTTCCTGAAAGCTCTTTAACACCGCATCTGCATAGTGCACGCCATTTGCAGCCGCCTGCTGGTTATTTTCATGAAATGCCCTGCAGATATCATCAAAATAGTCAAACAGCATTTCAAATTTGATTAAAACAAGGCCGCTGCGGTTTGCCTGCGTAATCCTGCGCGTATACTCCTGCTTTTTTTCACTCGTCATAAGCGCTTACCCCTGTAACAGGGACAGTACCTGCTGTGGCAGGTCATTCGCCTGGGAAAGCACGGAAATGGATGCCTGTGTCAGTACGTTAGCATTCGTATATTCCGTCATTTCCTGTGCCATATCCACATCACCGAGACGGGAAATCGCCGTCGTCATGTCTTCTTCGGTCGCATCCAGGCCGCCCTTAATATAATCCAGACGGTTTTCGTAAGCACCCATCAGGGAACGTGCTGCGGTTACAATGCCGATTGCTTTGTCCATGGTGTCCATGCCGCGGTCAGAGCCATCCACCTTGCGCACATCCAAATCATCCATATACAGGCTGCGCGTATTCAGCACCGGTACCCGTACTGCCAGCTCCTGGCCTTCGTTTGCACCAATCTGGAGCTGCAATGTGCCGATGTCGGTTGCTTCAATCGTAATCAGCTGCGTATTGGTGTCCGGGTCACCCGGGTTCTGCGGCTGGCCTCCCGACGCTACATCCCCGCGGATTTCAAAGCTCATTTCAAAACCGCTTTTATCCGTGATGACAACCTGGTTCCCGTCTGCCTTGATAACTGCCTGCCCGGTATATTCCTTGCGGATTTCGCCGTTTTCCTGAATCGATACCTGGGCATCTTCGCCTTCGGCTACGGATTTGTATTCAATCGATACGACTTTTTCATCCCGTTCTAACTGCATGCCCGGGTCTGCCGCAATATCCTTCAGGCCAAATAAATCACCGAGTTCTTCGTTATCATAAGTAATATTTATTTTTGCATTCAGCCCCTTGGCTTCTGATGTAAAGGTCAGCTTCTTTTCAAATCCATAATCCGCAGGCACTGCCACCTGGTCACCGGAAAGCATGACATCCGCAGCTGCACATGCCCGCTGCAATGCTTCAAATGCTTCCTGCGGCGACATGCCGGCAGTAATTTTTGCGGCCACGCCATTTACATAAACTGTCCCTGCTGCTGTCGCTTCTACCTTTTTTCCTGCATTTGCTGCGTTTGGAACACCCACAATATTTACCGACTGCGGAACATCCTGCCCTTTTATGCTGATGCTGTACTCTTTGACTTCTTCTACCGTGTTTTCTACGGTTTTTCCCGCCGGGCCTGTCGGGTTATCCAGCCCGAGTATCTCAGCCAGCTCTTTATTATCGCAAGTAATCGTAATATCCTCATCCGAACCATAATTCTGTGATACGAATGCCAGCGAGCTGCCAAATTTATACCCGGTGTTATCTTTGCCATAGCCCTGTGTGTCCAGTGTTTTATCAGTAATAGGAAGGGTCTGATTCCCATCTGTCACAAACACATTGACCCAGCCGGAATCAGCCGCATCACGGATAACCGTATATACTTCTTCCGGAGACATGCCTGCCTTAATCTCTGCTTTTACGCCATTGATGCATACAATCCCCGCCTGCTCCTCTGAAATTGCATTATTCTGTACCTTGGCATCATCACCTGCTGCTACCAGTGCCGCATGCCCTGCAGGCTCGATAATTTCCACATTATAATTGCCTGCCTGCACCTCATCCGATATAATCACGTTCGTGATTTTATCATACATGCTTACTTCCTTCTGTCCGCCGCCTGCCTGGGCTGCTTCTGAGGTCACATAGGTTCTGCGGTCTAAGGAGCCGTCTAACAGCGTCTTTCCATTAAATTCCGTCGCTGTGGAAATCCGGTTTACTTCTTCCTTCAGTGCATCAATTTCCTGCTGGATTGCTTCACGGTCTTCCGGCATATTCGTGTCATTTGCCGCCTGCACGCACAGCTCGCGGATTCGCTGGAGCACCTCCGTCATTTCTCCCATGGCCCCGTCAATCGTCTCTACCATGCTTGTGCCGTCTGTTGCATTTAAAGATGCCCGGTTCAACGCATTAATCTGTGCCTGCATTTTAAATGAAATCGCCATGCCGGACGGATTATCCTTGGCATTGTTAAATTTCAGCCCGGATGACAGCCTCTGCACCGATGCTGCCACACTGTTCTCGTTACGGAGCAGCTGGTCGTTTACAATTACTGCTGATATATTCTGATTAATTTTCATTTCCTGCACCTCATCTTTTCTAAAATAACCCAAATGCGTTTCCAGCAAGCTGCCACACGGGCTGCATGTAAAACACATTTTATGTCTGTTCTCTCATCTTATTTCGGCCAGTTACCGGGAATCCATAATAAAAAACGCTAAAAATTCACATTTGCATCCAGCTTTTTCAGCACACGGATAAATCCTTCTGCCATGCCGTACAGTGTCTTTGTCTGTACTTCCCGCAGCTCCTCTGTCTGCGGCTGCTCACTGCTGCCGCTGCGCGATGCAAAATCATTCAGGTTCAGTCCGTTTGTAAAAATATAATTCATGCTGACAGGCCCGTCTCCGGCTTCCTGCAGCGCCTGTGCAATTTCGCCGCCCATGGATTCCAGCAAATCCCTCGTATGCCTGGAATCCGAAGCCACATATCCGCTAAAGCCCTTCTGGTTCGCTTTCAGCTCCGCCACAATCCTTCCAAACCGCCCGGTTTCCAGCGTAATATTTACAAGCCCCTTCTGTTCCTTCTGGCGCACGATTTTCATCGTTACATTTGTCACTTCACCGTCTACGACAATCGGCATGGAGAAGCATTCCTCGGATGCCATTTTTGCGCCAATTGACATCTGGGCATTCATCAGTTTCAATTCCCGGACATCCAGGCTCGTAACATCCGGCTCAATAATCATTGTACTCATGCATTTTTCCGCACAGTCTGCTAATTCTGCCACCGCTTTTGCAAGCTCCACCGGCTTTTTCACATCCTCGCCGAATCGGCGCAGCAGTTCTTCCCGGACTGCTTCAAAATCGACCTCAACGCTTCCGTCCTCATTTTTTGTCATGTAATCGTCGGTATTTTTTGCAGAATCCGGCGTGCGGCCATTGCCCATGCCGAAAAACCTTCGGAATGCGCCGTTGCGGTTATTCAGGTATTCCGACATCGCCATCACGTTCATAACCGTATTCGGTATCTGATACTGTTCCAGCATCTCATATACCTCACCGGATGATTTTGCACAGGCATTCAAATCATCCAGCTGCTGCTGGTAATAGGATTCCATGGCCGCCACATCATCCGGCGCTTCCTGCAGCTGCTGCAAGAACTGTTCCGGCGTCAGGTCTTCCCAGCCGGTATCATTTGCCACGACACGCAGGCGTTCCGGAGACATTTCATCAAATGCCTGCCTGACACACTGGTGATGATATCCGGCTTCAATCTGCTCGGTAATCGAAGAACGGTAACTGCCTTCCACGCCGCCAAAAGACGCATCCGCTGTAATATCCACACTTCCGCGCCGTTCGGTACGGACTGCTGTCAGCAGATTGCGCATCGTTATCTGCGCTCCCTGATTGACAAGCGCGCCAACCGCAGCGCCGTCTGACTGTGCAATGTGATTCATCAGGCGGTAAATGCCGATATAGGAGCTGCGTTCTTCTTTTGTAATGCTGTGATTCTGTTCCAGCTTATATAAATATTCACTGTACTTTTCTTCCGGTGCATCGATTTTCAGTTCTGTCCGTATCTGTTCTGCCTGCCGGTTCAGCTCCTGGATATCCAGGTCAAGCGGGTTCACACCCCTGCTGATAAATTCACGGATAACCGAAGGCGTCAGGCTGCGGAATGCCATCTGTACCTGCTGGTCAGCCGCTTTCATCCGCGTAATGTTTTCCGGCGTGATTTCCAGGTGATTATAGCCCAGAATCCGCACGGCACGCTCATTTGCCGGATTTACTTCCATTCCGGTTTCTTCCAGAATCTCATCTACATTCTGAAAAGCTTTCTGAATGGAATCGCCTAAATCCCTGCGTACAGGCGTGCGCATCGTTTCGTAGCGTTCGTTTGCCTGCTGGAAATTCTGCTGCATCGCGCTGCCTTCCTGATGCAGTTCTTCCAGCGTGGAAATACCGATATTTTTCGCGCCAATCGCATAGGCAGGCATATCCTTTAACTGTTCCAGCTTATTGGAAGTCTCCGCAAACAGGCTGACATTTGCTTCCGTCACTTCTGCCCCGCCGTCTGCCAGCAGGTTTTTATAATAGCTGTTTTCAATTTCCTTTAAACGGCTGATTAATTCTTCCATCGAACTCATATCAACCGAAATGCCCTGTTTATACATAATATAGCTGGATTCCACGGTCATGACCAGGCGGACTTCTTCCAGCTGCCTGCGCGCTGTAATCAGAAGTATCTGTACATTCGTATAGCCTGCTGCCTGATTCTGCGCCATGCCGCCCCGCCCGTCTGCCATATTGCCGGAGCCAGTTCCGGCATCCGTGCTTCCGGCTGTCTGTACGACCGTGCCGTCCCCGGATGAAACAATGACCGTTCCGTCTGCCTGTATCGTTCCGTCCGCTTCTGCCTGCTGTGTCCCGGCAGCCGCCTGCTGCATGATGCCATTTACGTTTCCGGCTGCGTCCTGGCCCTGCACCGCCTGATTTGCATACGCATCCATTTCTGCTTCGCTCATGCCTGAAATGCTCTTTACCAGCTCCGCAATTTCCTGCTGCTCCTGTGCACTCAGCGTGCCTGACTGAATCTCATTATGCGCGTGCTCCAGATTCTGCACGGTCACCGGCTCGCCATTTTTTATCAGGTAAGCCAGGTCTTCATCTGCCGCCATATTGATGGTATCAGCTGCTTTCTGCGCCCTTGCTGCAAGGGAATGCGCATCGATAAGCACGGCATCCTGCGGGCGCTTTCCTTCCGAAACAGCTGTTATCATTCCATCCAGCAGTTTTTCGCGGCTCGGCGGAAATGCTGTTTCTTTCAGCTGTTCATAAAATTTCAGGTTTCCCGGCGTCAGTGGAATGTGGTTCTGAATCAGCCACTGGCTGTCTGTAAAGGACTGCTCATCGGCAGGAAGCCCTGCCTGTCCGATGATTTTTGCAATCTGCTGTTTAATCCCTTTGGACTCAAAATTAATGCTGATTTCATCTTCATTCATATAAACAGCACTGCCGCTGTACTGTGCCATATACAGATTGGCAATGGTCGGCTGCAGCTGGTTATCCAGCATGTATTTCAAAGCACCTTCGTCCAGCTTGTGCAGCTGTTGTGCTTCCTGCAACGCCCGTCTGCAGTCTGTCACATTATCCACGGTAAGCGGAATATCGGCCTTGAGGTCTTTGAGCCTGCCCGAAAGCTCCCTGGCAAGCGCTTCATTTCCAGCCAGCTCTTTCAGCTGGTCAGCACTTAAATCATCGCCAAAATAACTGATGTCAACGCCTGCCTTTGCCAGCTCCATTTTAATTTTATCCGTTACGGTTACAACGGTATGCGCCTGCGTCTGCTGCAGGGAAAACCCTTCTTCTTCCATTTTTTTGCAGTCCGTCGGGGTTGTTGTATTGGAAGCTACCACCATCTGGTTTTTCATCACCGCCGCATCCATGTTTTCCGCCTGCTGCATGACATCTTCCATCGTCCCGGCCTTATTGTCCTGCTGGGGCTTTTGGTATGTAACCTCTGCTGTTTTTTCTCCCCTGGTCAGCTTTTCTGTTTCATTCGGCTGGTCTGTCCCTGCAGAAACAAAACCAAAATCAAACTTTTCCTGCCTGCCGTTCCCGGCTGCCGCCGCTATCCCGTCCAGCAGATTCGAACCATCTATATTCTGCACTCCCTGCATCCGCATTTCCTGCCTTTCTTAACAAACTCATGATATATTCCTGTAAATAGCTGTCAGATAAACCAAAATCATATAAAATATGTCGGTCATATGGGGAGAAAACTTTACAATAGAACATATACTGCGCAAAAGCATTTTTCAAATACATGGAGATTCCAAATATTCCAGCAGTTCCTGACATGTTTTTCTATGGTCTCTTACCAGCTGTCTTTTAAATGCCGCAAATGGGGAACTGTCACTTAACTGCTGCTTTAAAAGATATCCTAAATCCTCTTTTTCGTCGTCTTCTGCTTCCTGGTATTCACGGATATATTCCTTAAATGCAGAAAGCTCTTTTCGTAATAACCGACGCAGTATTACAGACTCCATTTTCTTTTGGGGAGTCGTTCCATAATACACTGCCTGCAGCAGCTTCACCGTATTTTCCGTCTCTATGCTGTTATCCAGTTTATCAAATACCAGCTCCTCGTCTGTCCCAAAATATCCTTTTTTTCGAAATGCAATCTTTTTTTCTATATCTTCCCGGGTACAGTCCAGTATCGGGTCGTATTTTCCAAGTTTTGTATTGTTGCAGTGTGCACAGGCCAGAAAAAGATTATTCCAGTCATACATCAATTCTTCCTTTTTCCGGTGCGGAACCAAATGCTCTATCTGGTAAGAAATTATCTGCTTATTTTCACAAAGATAACATTTTCCATGAAACAGTTCTTTTAAAGCCGCATTCACTTCTGGCGTATTGTAAGAAGCATGATTTTTCTTTGCCATTTGTAAAGAAGCTGCCGCTTTTTTCGATTTTTCTGTTATTTTCCGTTCAATTTTAATCATATCTGCTGTTCTTTCGCATCATAAAATTTATCCGCTGCTTCCGGCGAAAGTCCCCTTGGTATATTTTTCAGTTCACTCCGCAGCTTTGCTCTTTCTGCACGTTCTTCTTCTGATAGTCCGCTTTTTTCATTCAAAAGCACATACCGTTCCAGCATCTGTTTCAGCTTATCCGAATATTCATCCGCACCGAAATACCCTTCTGCAAGACTGTCCGAAGAATACATGGATAAATCTTCTAATTCCACACGTCTCTCCAAATCAAACACTTTCGCATTCGAAATCGAATTTAAAACATATGGGGAATGTGTTGTCACAATAAACTGGATGCGTGGAAAAAATTCCGTCAGAAACGGCAGAATTTTCTTTTGCAGCTCAATATGCAGATGCGTTTCCACTTCATCAATCAGCACAATTCCTTCGAAATCATATTCACTGAGCCTGTCACTTAACAGCCAGTTTTTATCCATTCTTAAAATCAAATCCGATACAATCTGAACCGCAGCAGAATATCCATCTGAAAGTTCATCAAAACCAAACGGCTGTCTTCCCGCCTGATGAATTTTAAAATCATAATTTTTATAATCATACACAAGGCTGATGGAACTATCATCCAAAAGAACCCGGAGTGCGTGCTCAAATCGTTCAAACCACTTCTTTATGCGGTTCACAACGGCCATATCGTCTTCATTTCTCGCATAGGACTGCTGCGTTTTTAAATGAACCAGATATTTATGCAAAAGCTCGCCTTGCTTAGAATCAATCCCATAGAAGCTGTCCAGCCGAATATCCTCGACTCCTGAAAAACGGTCAATCTTTACCTGTCTATCTGCCGGAAAATATGATGTGATAAAATTTTTCATATAGATTGCATATGCTGTCCCTTTATAATTATTAAATGCTAAACTCACTCCGTCTGTACACGGCTGACAACCATCCTCCATTAATATTAACCGATATTTCCATTCATCGTTTGAATCTAATTCAATCTGTGAGAGCTTTTCGTCTGCATTCAATATTCTGGATTTGAAATATTTTTGGTTATTGGAAACCCTTATATGAGCATATTGCAAAATTATCTTCAAAGCATCCAGCAAAGACGTCTTTCCAGAACCATTTTTCCCGGTTAATATCAAATGCTGCCTCTGCTCTGGATTTAAAGATATCACAATACCAGACAAATGCCTCAGCCTGCTTATCCTAATTTCCGTAATAAAATGTTCCATATGCTGCTCCTTTTTTGAACCTGGCCTTTTATTTTTCGATATACCCTTTCCTGCATGAATCCAGAGCGTGTCTGAAAAATCATTTCCGCAATCTACACTCCACACTTTGCGGAAATGAATTTTCAAACACGCTCTGGCAGATACAGGGATATCGAAAAAACCGGAGCCATCACCCCAGCCCCGGTTTTCCCATATTTTATAATCCCTTATCTACACTCTGTAATTAAACTCAAATACCCCGACTCCATACGGTGCCAGCGGATAAGCAAACGAATAATCCCATCCATCGCATTCTGCCTTTACGGTCTTATAGCTGACCGGGCGTGCTTTTCCGGAACCGCCAAAGCGTTCGTCATCACTGTTGAGTATCAGCTTGTAGGTTCCTTTTGTCGGTGCCCCGACGCGGTAGTCTGTCCGTTCCACCGGTGTAAAGTTGATAATAAACAAAAGGTTCTTCTTTCCGTTTTTGCTCTTGCGCACAAAGCTGAATATGCTGCGCTCGCCGTCATTTGCATTAATCCATTCGAAGCCGTCCCAGGAATGGTCAAGCTCATACATCGAAGGATATTTCCGGTAAATACGGAGCAGTTCTTTAAAGTAATCATGCAGCTGCCTGTGTTCTGCTTCTGCCAGCAGGAACCAGTCCAGCTCGCGCTCCTCGCTCCATTCCCGAAGCTGTGCAAAATCCTGTCCCATAAACAGCAGCTTCTTGCCCGGATGACCCATAAAGAAGGTATATCCAGCCATCAGGTTGCGGAATTTATCAATTCCAAGGCCCGGCATTTTATTGAGCATCGAGCATTTCAGATGAACAACCTCGTCGTGGGACAGTACGAGAATATATTTCTCTGCGCCGTTATAGCTCATGGCAAAGGTCATCTTATTGTGGCAGCCCTTGCGGAACAGCGGATCCTGTTTCATATAGTCCAGGAAGTCATGCATCCAGCCCATGTTCCATTTGAAGTTAAAGTTCAGGCCGTCTTCCTCTGCCTTCCCGGTAACATTCGGCCATGCCGTGGATTCTTCTGCAATCATCATGGCACCAGGATTCCTTCCTGTCAGCGATGTATTGATATGCTTGAAGAACTCAATGGCTTCGAGGTTTTTATTATCGCCATATTTATTGGCTACCCACTGGCCATCATTTTTTCCATAATCCAGATACAGCATGGACGCCACTGCGTCCACGCGCAGGCCGTCGACATGGTAATTCTCAATCCACATCAGGGCGCTGCCAATCAGGAAATTCTTTACCTCAGACATTCCATAATTAAAAATCTTTGTGCCCCAGTCAGGATGCTCTCCCATTCTCGGGTCCGGGTACTCATATAACGGCATGCCGTCAAAATCAGCCAGTCCGTGGGCATCTCTTGGGAAATGCGCCGGTACCCAGTCTAAAATAACGCCGATTTTATTCCGGTGCAGGTAATTAATCAGATACGCAAAATCTTCCGGCGTGCCATAACGCGAAGTCGGTGCATAGTAGCCGGTTACCTGATATCCCCAGGAACCCTCGAACGGATATTCGGAAATTCCCATCAGCTCGACATGTGTATATCCCATCTCTTTTACATACGTGGTCAGCGCTTTCGCAAACTCACGGTATGTATAGAGTGCTTCATCTTCTTCACGCGGATGCCGCATCCAGGAGCCCGGATGTACCTCATATATCGCCATTGGTTTTTCATACGGGTCTGTCTGTGCACGTGTTTCCATCCAGGACTGGTCAGTCCATTTAAAATGAGAAATATCATAAACAACAGAAGCCGTCCCCGGTCTCAGTTCTGCATACGTTGCATACGGGTCTGCTTTATAAAGGCGCTTGCCATCCGGTGTTTCAATCAGGTACTTATACATATCCCCGTTTTTCACGCCCGGAATAAACAGCTCATAGATTCCCATTTCTTTTGGCTCTAACCGTTTCATTTCGTGGCTCGTTTCACTCCAGCCATTGAAAGAGCCTGTTACATACACTTTTTCTGCATGCGGTGCCCATACATCAAAAACGGTTCCTTCTTCCTTCCGTGTTTTCATCGGATGTGCGCCCATTTTCCTGTAAATGTCATAATGTGTGCTCTGACCGAATAAATACATATCCAGCTCTGTCATGTTTCTCATTTTATAACCCTCCTGCTACTCTGCTTTGCAGCTGCTTTCCGCTGCGCCATTTACCTGCTTATTCTTCAAAATCCTTCTCTCTCAATATCACGTAATTATCGTCATTCGCCCTTGTTGCTGTCAGTATGCCAAACACTTTCTTGAAAACGCCCTTTTCTGCATTATCAATTGCTTCATCCACAATTTCCTTTACCTCTGTCAGTGTTGTCACATGGTCGAGCTTTTGAATGTTTCCAATCCGCTTATATAAAGCAAGGATTCCCATTTCATCTATTTCATAATTTAAATCATACGCATAAGCCTTTCCGAATGCTGCCAGTTCATCAATTGTAAACAGGGGAATGGATATTTTTTCCGTAAACTTGGCTGCAAAAGAACTGTCCCGCTCCAATGCTTTCTGGATTCCTTCCTCTGTATCTTCCAATATATACAGTGTACCCACATGGTCATTTTCCATGCACCGCGAAAGTTTTACCGCTGTCTCCCTTGTTATTTTTCCTGCTGATTCAATAATCAGGCATCCGCCGCTTATTTTCTCCGTCAGCACATCCATGTCTTTCTGGTTCAGTGCATTTGCATCAATTTTGCCAATTTTGCCGTTCGGACGCTTGATCTCTTTCTGCAGGACCTTGATAATATCCATAATCAGCACGGTCTTGCCGTTTCCGCCGATTCCTTCCACAATTATGTTGCCTGACAAAGCATTTTTATCAAATCTCAAATGTTCTGAAACGCCCTGCAGAAGGTCATATATCTGGACTTCCATGCCAGAAACTGGTACAAAATAAGAAAAGACCTTTTTCTGCTCAGGCGTCAGCTTTTTCAAATCACTATCATCCTGTATCGTTGTCTGTCGCGGCTGTTCATAGAACCCCGCTGCCTGAGCTGCCAAAGCCATATCTTCTTCTGAAATCTCCTCTGTCTGTTGTTTTACCCTATGTACTGCTTTTCTTTCATTCTGAGCCATTCTTTCATATTCAAATGAAGCTTCATATCCAGCTGCCATGCCTGCGATTGAACCCTGCCTTCCATACCCTTCTTCCTGAATCCGCTGTTCATATTCCACAGAAGGCTCTGACGGATTTATGGATTCCCGGAAAGCGGAAACTGCCGGATTCTCCTCTGCCGCTGTATAATCTGGCGGTATTATTTCTGTCTGATAGTAACCTGGATTTGCAGCAGCTTCACCATACGGGAAATCTGCCTGCATTTCCGGCTCTGCTGTTATATTCTCTGCTGAATCGGCCCTCCCTGCTGTAAGATCTCCTGCTATATGTTCCCGCCTTATTCCAAAATTTCCGGCCTGAGTGCCCGTCCCTGCTGTCATGCTTCCGGCCTGAGTGCCCGTCCCTGCTGCTATTTTCCCGGCCTGAGTGCCCTGCACTGCTTCTGATTTTCCTGTCACATTTGCGGCCTGAGCTTCCGGCCTGATACCCATGGCTGGATATTCAGCAATAACTTCCTGTTCCTGATTTGAGCTTTCAGCCAGATATTCTGCTGTAAATCCCTGACTGCCGCTTCCAGCTGGGTAGTCCGCTGGTTTGCCCCGTTTCAGGCTTTCCGCTGCATATTCTGCTGATTTTTCCTGATTCATATTTCCAGCTGTTCGTTCTGCTGTTACTCCCTGACTCTGGTTTCCAGCTGCATAGTCCGCTGGTTTGACCTGAACTGCGCTTTCCGCTGTATAGCCGGCTGGTTTGTCCTGGCTAAAGCTTTCCGCTGTATAGCTGGCTGGTTTGCCCTGATTCTGGTTTCCAGCTGTTCGTTCTGCTGTTACTCCCTGATTCGCACCCTGTACAATAAATTCTGCTGGAGTTTTTTCTTCCGCGGCAGGCTCCGCCTGGGCAGATGGCTTTTCTTCTGCGGCAGGCCTGCCCTGTTCAGGCGGCTTTCCTTCTACAGCAGAAGCTTTTACAGGAGCTTTCCTGTTCAGGTTCATCATCTGTTTTTCCGCAGCAGATTTCTGGGCAGGATTCATGGCCGAACTTTCCATGCGGACTCTCTGCAAAAGTTCAATTGCCGAGATTTCCGGCTTTTTATCAGGATTATCTGCGCTGCGCGCAGTCTCCTCTGCAATTAGCTTCTCCATTATCGAAACTGCACCCTGACCATCCATAATACTCACATCTCTATTTTCACTTTCATTATCATCTGCTTTCATTTTATCTATTGCTGCCTGCATGCCATATTCTGCCACAAATTCATCCGGCAGCTTTGGCAGTTCCCGTGTCGGGTCTGACACTCTGTGTACATTTGCTGGCTGGCTTTGTTTTCTGGCTGCCATCAGGCTGTCAATCTGCTCCTGGAGAAGCTTATTCATGCTGGCAACAATCATTCCTGCCTGATTCAGGCTGTTCTGCAGCCCGGGCGGGCGGGATTCCCCCGTCCCAGCATCCTTTACCAGACCATCGTCCTGCGATTCTCCTGATGACATTCCCGCAGAAATCTGCGAGACAATCCCCATCAGGCGTTCCATTAAAACTTCTGCCTCTGACAGCGTTTTCTCCCTGGACATATCAAGCCTGCGGTCAGCTTCTTCCTGCATATCTTCCAGATTCTGGAATCCCTGTGCCAGCATTCCGCGGCCGGAAAAATCCTGCGCTGCATTTACATATGAAGGCCCTTCCTGATTCGAATAGGCCTCACCATTCATCTGCTGAGCTGCATTTGACAGGCTGTCGTTTTCCTGATTCAAATAGTCCCGGCCAGGCAGTTCCTGAGATATATACTCCCGTTCATTGCCCCCCTGTTCTGGAAAACCCTGTCCGTTCATCCCCTGAGATGCATTCTCATATGACGGCACTTCCTGTCCAGATAAGCTTTGACCGCTTACCACTTGGGATGCATTCTCATACGACGGCCCTTCCTGATTCGAATAGCCCTGCCCGCTCATCTCCTGAGACACATACCCTGCGCCGCCATTTTCCTGATTCGGAATATCCTGCGGCCGCAGCTGCTGTGCTGCATATGCCCGTTCGGCGTCTTCCCGGCCTGGAAAATCCTGTACAGAAAATTCTTCATGATAGGCTCCGTACCCCGCTTCCTGCGGTACGCGCATTCTTCCAGACTGTGCCGCGGTTTCTGAATCCTGAATTTCCTGTTCTGGCTCTGGCAGCCCGCCGGATTCGTATTCCTCATCGTCCCAGCTGCCCGGCTGCTGCCACACGGATTCCTGGCTGCGGGAATGCTGCACGGATTCCTCATTTGGGGACTGGCACACGGCCATTCTCCGTTTTCTGGATTCCTGATTCCGGGATTCGTGCTCCGCTGCTTCCTGCAAAACATTTTGCATCGCAAGCTTTGTCTTTTCCCACTCAGCCTGAATTTCTTCAAAGCTCATGGTACGCGGCGGACTTTCCTCAGGCTCATCCTCTGTTTCTTCATATCCGGCCCCGCCGCCAGATGCCAGGCCTCCTGCTGCATGCATGCCAGCTCCGCTGCCAGATGCCGTGCCTTGTTCTTCCTGTATGCCAGCCCCGCCGCCAGATATCATGCCTTGTTCTTCCTGTATGCCGGCCCCGCCGCCAGATGCCGGGTCTGCCGCTCCCCAGAAACCGGAATCGCTTCCAAATACCAGGTCTGCGGTTTCCTGCATTTTCACCAGCCTGCGTATTCTGGCTGCTTTCTGGTTCTGTTCTTTTGGAAAAGACAGATACGGATTTTCCTCTGCCAGCTGCCTCACGCTGCCCTCCATATCCGGCCCGTACTGGGCTGACGAAGCCATCTGCTGGATTCCCTTCGCAATTTCTTCCTGCAGATTTGCTGTATTATACTGTCCGGTATTTGTGCTTACCGCCGGGATTTCCACGATTTCGTTTACAATCTCGCCGGATTCCAGAAAATCATTCGGCCTTACTTCAATTACGCCCGTCCGTTTCTGGCGGAACAGGCGGTATTTGTCTTCCTGCTGTTTCGTCAGCGGCTGGTAATGCATTTTTAATTCCAGTGCCTTTTCTACATAAATGCCATCACCAAACCATAAAATCAATTCATCGCAGGCTTCCACACACTTTTCCGGCTGGCCGTCCCTGTAATACAGGTATGCCAGCTCGTATGCCCATTCTTCCGAATATTCCTGTTCCTTCAGCTCCTCCAGAATCTGAATCTGCTCCTGAAACGAAAGTCCCTGCGCAGCTGTCATCTTATACTTTAAGACATACTTCAGATTATCATGCGGAGCAATATCCACAAATTCATCGTAATATTCCTGTGCTTCATCAAAATGCTTTGTCTTTATGGCAATTTCTGCCAGCCTGTAGATAATGTTCCTTCCGATCGGAGATTTATCATACGCCATAAGCAGAATTTCCTTGCTTTCCTCATAACGCTCTACCTGCTCAAAAACCTCACCGGCCAGTACAAGTGCATTCAGATTCCGAATCTTGCGCCAGTTAATCGTTTCCGCAATTTCCGCAGCAGCATTATAATTACGCGCACTTACCAGCGCCTTCATCTCGTCAACTTTCAGTTTAAACTCGTATTTATCCACGCTCGCCACCATCTATCTGCAAAGGATGCGAATGCACCCATTTCTGTCACATTTAGCATTATAACCCAATGTCAGTTTACCATAGGTAACCGCTCATGTCAAAAAACTCGTTAAATTTTTTTCAAGATGACTTTTCACGCTGTCCGTTTCCAGACTCTGCACCTGCCGCAGGCTCTTTCAGGAATCATCAGAAGGTGCCTGGCTGCCGGATGACTCCTGCTTTTCATCCACATACTTTCCATACCAAAGCTCACGATAGGATGGCTCTACACCAGTTGCTTCTACATATACGTTCGTAGCGGACGGCAGTTTCTTCTTATTTAAACAGAAGTGGACAATTTTCTGCATCAGGTAATAAAATACTGCAAATACCGGACAGCCCAGCAGCATGCCCATCACGCCAAACAAACCGCTGCCAATCAGAATTGCAAACATAACCCAGAACGAAGACAGCCCGGTAGAATCCCCGAGAATCTTCGGCCCGATAATATTTCCGTCCACCTGCTGCAGGATAACTACAAATATTACAAAATACAGCGCATACAGCGGGTCTGCCAGCAGTATTAAAAATGCACTCGGAATTGCCCCGATAAACGGCCCGAAAAACGGAATAATGTTGGTCACCCCGACAATCACGCTGACAAGCAGTGTATATGGCATTTTAATAATGGTCAGCATAATATAACAGATAATGCCGATAATCAGGGAATCCAGCAGTTTTCCTTTGATAAAGCCGCCGAAAATATCGTTGGTCGTATGAAAAAGCTGGATAATCTGGTTGGCTGCACGCGCCGGAAAAAATGCAAACACAATCTTTTTCGACTGTCCCTCAAAATTTTCTTTTTCACACATCACATAAATCGAAACAATCAGTCCGATTACAATATTTTTAAATGCTACAAGCACATTTATCACACCGCTTGTTACCGTTGCCACATAATCCTTCGTCTGCGGCAGCAGTGAATTTTTCAGCCAGTCCTGGAACCAGTCCGCAGCCGTTATCAGGTAGTTTTCCAGAATGGCTGTAATCTCCGGATTGCCAAACTCCCAGTCACTCAGATGCACAAGAAACGAATTAATCTGTGCCGGCATCGTATCTACGAGAATCGATACATTTTCAGAGACTTCCGGGATAACCATCGACAGCAGCGTGGCAATCATTAAAATAAATACAAGCACTGCCAGTATACTGGAAACGGTACGGATAAGGCGGCGGAATTTAATCTTTCCGCCCCTTACATCCGCCAGTTTCAGCAGCCAGCGTTCAAAAAACATCATAATCGGATTCATCAGATACCCGATTGCAAGCCCGTATAAAATCGGCTGTGCGATTCTGGCTAACATGCCAAAGCCGTCTTTAATGTCACGAAAACGGAACAAAATGCAGACGACCAGTATACAGCAGCAGAATACAATAAAAAAAGTCAGTCCCATTGCCAGATAAGGACGGATATTCCAGTCTGACCGGGAATTAAAAAATTTCCGTTCTGTCTGTTTGTCTTCTACTTTCTTCATAACGCTTCCTGTTTTATTTTCTGTTAAAATTAATCAGGCATCCCTTTAAAATAATTTCACGCTCGTCGTCTGTAAGCTCTCCAAGCGTCATATGGAATTCCTGTAATGCCCCATTCTTCACCGCATATGCTGTAATGTCCGCTGCCTTCTGCTCTACCGCTTCGCGGATTCCAGGCAGGAACAGGTAATCCCCGTTACCAAACGGAAGTTCCCCTTCCGGTATCACAAGCGGAAGCATGCCCCAGTTAATCAGGTTCGAGCGGTATCTCTTGGTCGCATACTCATGTGCAATATTCGCCCATCCGCCGAGTACCTTCTGGCAGGAAGCCGCCTGCTCGCGCGCAGAACCGTCGCCTGGCTTCACTGCAAAAATCGTGCTTCCGATTCCTGTATTGTGTTCATCTGCATCCGGGAATTTCTGCAAAATCACATCTACGGCGTCTTTCAGTTCCGGGAGTGCTTCATACGGCTGTCCGCCTTCTTCCCTTGCTTTTTCCGCTTTCTGCACTTCCTTTGCCCTTTCGACATAAGCCGGGTCTTTTCTGGACAAGGTAAATTCTGCAAGCCCGAGCGGATTGGAGCGGTAAGAAGAAGTCTCGCCCGACGGAATCAGCTCATCTGTCGTAGTAACCGGGTCATGAATCTCTGATACGACTTTCAATACAAGATTGTCAGTCAGGGCGCACATCTTTGGCCAGTCTTTGATATTCGGGCCCATTTTTACCTCTGCGGAAGGGTCTGCCACACCGTGGCTGTCAAATACGCGGTTTTCATAAATCTTTTTATCAAAGAAATATTTCGGCTTTGTAAAATTCACGTCTATATCGCATGCCGAGGTCAGATATCCCTTGTTCGCTGCTGTCGCTGCAATCGAACGCGCATCCATCAGCGCTACCGACGCAATCTGGCCATTCTGTACCTTAGAGCCTTCACGGTTCGGGAAATTCCGGGTCGAATGGCGTATCGA
>OFGR01000061.1_pt1 | contig 99752 bp, 86 predicted proteins | sample 1521811 | NCBI WGS metagenome assembly OFGR01 (sample SAMEA3504098, study PRJEB24116) | mouse gut metagenome | biome: mouse gut; feature: mouse-associated habitat; material: faeces | place: Denmark | collected 2011 | reverse complement strand
TGTAGCCCATAGGAGAATCGAACTCCTCTTTCAAGAATGAAAATCTTGCGTCCTAGCCGATAGACGAATGGGCCGATTATCAACCCATCAGCTTTCACAAGCGAATGGGAGAAAATTACGAGAACTTGTTATGCTATTGTCGATATTAGTCTTGATTGGAAGGAGATAAAACTACTTGATTGAGTAGCGGCATCTGCCATCTTATCCCCATGAAAGGCTATCGCCAATGCCTACAAGCGGTTAACGCATTAACCGAGCTTGTTGATGTGAAGGGCAAGCTTGCTCTTGAGGTTCGATGCCTTGTTCTTGGAAATAGTGTTCTTTGAAGCAAGACGGTCGAGCAAGGAGATTACCTTCGGGTAAGCTTCCTGAGCCTGCGCTTTGTCGGTCATGGCACGGAGACGGCGCACAGCATTACGTGCTGTTTTGGCATAATAGCGGTTGCGAAGGCGACGGCTCTCTGTTTGGCGAATACGCTTTAAAGCTGATTTATGATTTGCCATTTCTGAAAAATGTAAAAATCTTTGTTTTCGTTTTTGTTACTTGTAGCCCATAGGAGAATCGAACTCCTCTTTCAAGAATGAAAATCTTGCGTCCTAGCCGATAGACGAATGGGCCTTACTTGCATTTTGCGAGTGCAAAGATAGAGCCTTTTTCCCACTCCCACAAATATTTCGTAAAAAAAACCGCTTTTTAAAGGTTTTTAGCACTTTTTTCGCCCTTTTCCGAGGCTATATCCCCGATTTATCCGAACTTTGAACCTCCTTATCTGCAATAGTTCGCAATAAGGAATCCCGGCAGTCCGACCGGCAATCAACAGAAACCCCATGTTCGAACCCCTTAACTGCATAGCCCTCCGCACAGTCAAATATAGCGACCGCAACTCCATACTGAGTGTCTACACACGTCAGCATGGGCGGATGGGGCTGTTAGTCCCGGCAGGGGCTTCAAAAGCGGCTGCCCGCACAAGGGCTTTGTCAATGCCATTGGCCACTTTCGACTGCGTGGCCGACATACGCCCCGGACGTGACATATTCACCATACGCGACCTCCGGCCTACCGGCACACCGTCGTCCCCATCTCCCCTGAAAGTGACGTTACGCCTGTTCACGGCCGACATCCTGGCGTCGCTCCTGCGCGAACCGCAACAGGACCGGTTGTTATACGAATTCATATTGAGTGCTGCAACGGCCTTGTCGGAAGCCCCGGTGCAGGCATGCGCCAATTTCCATATATGCTTCCTGTTGCACCTACAGCATTTCCTAGGCATAGAACCAGACTGGAGCACATTCTCGACAGGTGCGGTATTCGATATGGCCGACGGCATTTTCCGCCCGTTCCCACCGCTTCATAACCGCATACTCCCCTCCGACGAAGCCGAGGCGGCACACCGCCTGCGGCGAATGAATTTCAGGAATGCCGGGATGTTTGCCATGTCGCGGTTCGAACGCAACCGCATTCTCGACCGCCTGCTGGAATATTACCGCCTGCATTTCCCCGGGCTGGGAACCGTGAACTCTCTCGACGTTCTCCGCACAATGTTCGACTATTGAGACAAATAACGGAGGAGGACATGGGAAAGGGGGATTCCCGACAGGGAACCACGTCAATCACGGCTGACAACAACCTCTACCGGCGGCGCACTGCCATACACCCCGCCAGCCTTGAGATATGCCGACACCATATACACACCTTCCGACACAGCCCCGCCGTCAGTCCTGCAAAGGTTCCAGGTATATGGGAACGAGGCATCATCATCGGTAAACACCACCCGCCCTTCCCCATCGGCAACCACAATCCGGCCTGTAGGTTCCGAGGGGAATGTATGTTCCAGTCTGAACGTCGCCTCCGTTATGGCCGGATATTCATCCACACCCAATGATGCTTCCACACCACGGTCGACAACCGTAAACATGATTGTGCGCGAATCCGAACGACCGGCATAATCCGTAACCCTCAGCGTAAGGCTGTGGCGCCCATCGTGAAGGTGGCCTAGGTAGAATTCCAGCACACCGTCCCCGTTTTCGTCGGAATGGAAATAACGGTAAGCATCGTCATACACCTTCTTGCCGCCGTCAAGGCTCAACAGCAACGACTGCCCTATAATGGTGGAAAATCCGGCCACCCCGGCCGTACTTGCCGACACTTCCGCATACACCACCGGGCTTCCACCAACCAAATCACCGTCGCGGAAGCCGGGACTGCCGATATAAACCGACTTTATTTCAGGCTTCTGCCCTTCAACGGGCTTGGAACCATAATCACCGGGCGAAATCGACATGCCACCTAAAAAACCTGTACCCTGCAGCAGACCGTCGTCGCTCACAGCCCACATCGACACCCTGTGTTCATGGCTCGGACGCGACGGCAGAGGGATATACAACATGTCCGAAAAGCGTCCTGATGTTATACGTAGACGTTTTTCATAAATCAAATCCTCATCTAAAACGGCAATCCCCTTCTTCTCCTCTGCCGTGCCGTTAATAACCTTCAGTTCCTTGGCACCGTCGTAAACGGATATAATCCCATAACCGTCAAAACCGGCATCTATCCCCCCGCCAGGCATCATGACCGCCCCTTCGACCGCGACTTCCCCGCCTGCCTCAAGCTTCAATGCTGCATCATCCGGAAGCTCGACATCCCCGGCATGCGTGATTACAACCTGCCGACCGGCAACAGGAATCATTACTTCCGGGTCACCTGCAAGGTTATAACATAACGTGTTTAACTGGAGCTTTTCCCGGCTTATGGACGACATTTGTTGCATAGCCTGCCCGATGACGGCATTCCGGGCACGCATAAACACCTCTCCGGCCGTACTACCTTTCGCAGCACTGAAAAACTCCCTTCCCACACAAAGGTTCAACACCTGGTTTTCCACCTTGTAGACCTCACGCAACGCCCCTGCAACGGCAATCGCCCCTCCATGGTTTTTGAAAAGCATCGCCGTACCAGTGCTACGCCCGGGATGATCGATATAAAGGGCACGGCACGAAGCCAGCATCGCAAACGGAGGCACATCGTAATCCGTACCCTCGGCCATTCCCACGCTCCATAGTTCTTCGGGAGCAAACATCTTCGGACTACTATGGCCGCTATAGCCAAGGAAACATACACCGTCGGAGAGCGCGGACACAAGCTTTTTCCTCAATGCCTTTGCCGACTTCCCCTCGACCGGGTAGACGGGATTGTAAGCCTTGAACACAGTTGTGGCAGGCGAGCATTCCGCTATCAGCCCGGCCATCTCGTCGGCATCCTTCATATGCCCGTTCTCATTGCCGGAATCACATATCAGCACCGCACGGTTATGGAAGGCTCCCACAGGCGGATGGGCAACATAACGCTCCACCTTCCCTATATAGCTGTCGGCCTCTAAAGCCGATTTTGCCGGGATACGCCCTACAGCCACACTCATCTTACCTTGCCTGATGTCGAACTTGCCTTCATCCTCGTCGAGCATCCCGACAAAGGCATCGGTCGCATAACTTTTATGTATATGCCCTGCCATCTCGGCCTCCTCGCATATAAACATCGGCAGGTAGTGATTATGGAAATCCTCCTTGTCGTCCACGGCCAGGCCTCGGCTGTCGTAATGCGCAGGTCCGAACAGGAGTATGGAACGGAATTTGGCAGGGTCACGGTCGCGATACATCCTTGCCAATCTCCTCACCGCCATCAGATGCGGTGTGCCCGACGAAAACTCGTTATAGACGTCATCCTGCGACACAACCACCACATCCAGCCCGTCAGCTTCACGATGCAGTTCCGCAATCCGTTCGGCATGTGGCATGAAATCACGTGAAGCAACAACAAGCATATGGGGCGTCGGGGATGCATGCAGGTCGGGGCAGTTAACCTCTCCGGCATATTCCACCGGCAGCAGTGTCGCGGCAGGATTGAATAGCATTACATATTTATGTTCTGCTGTGCCGGGATTCCCGGCACAGCAGCCTTCCGGAAGGCTGCTGTGAATCCTCCCTCCGGTTGCAGCCACTGTTTCAAGCGCAACGGGCGATTCACGGTGTGTCACCTCCCATACGGCCAAATCCATCCCCTCGCAGGCAAATTCCACCTCACGGGCATCGCCGGGAAACACGAACATCGACTGTGTCCGGCCATCCAGCCTGTTATCACGTGGATAAAAGGCTGTAACGTATTCCAAGGCCGCGATCCCCGACGGCACGCCTGCAAAATCCAGCTTTACGTTGTAGGAACCGTCAGGCCGCCTTTCAACCCCGTCAAGAACATAGTCGAATTTATCAATCCCATAACCGTAAGTCTCTTCCGAACGGGAGGAAACGGACTCAATCCTCTGCTGTTTGCCAAACAATGTAAAATACACACGTGTGGCTTCATCGTTTCTAGCCCCGAGCAGCACGCGTGCGTTTATCACTCCCTCACCATTGAATCCGGGCATTTCGATTTGCCAGCTGCCACCCCCTGTAGCAACACAATCCGGCCCGATGTAACGCGCCCCGACGGCACCCGGGTTCTGACACTCCTCCTCGAAATGCGCCATCCCATGCGACACCGCCGCTGCTGCCTGCCTGGATGATTCATACGGAAGCTCTGCAATCGGCTTTCCTGGATGCGAGTCAGTAAGGAAATATATACCGTAATCGGCAAAATAGTTGCGTTTCACCTCGGTAAAATCCTTCCCGGAACCATCGGGCTGCCTATGCCGCGACACATGGAGCGATACATCACCTTCGGCATAAAACACCAGTTTGTCGCCATATCGGGCGAATGGCAACGGCGGAAGGTCGTCAGGAATGTTATCTGTAAGCATGTTATCGGCAAGCATCGTAGCCGGGTAACCGTACACGGTCACCTTCCCAGGGTCTGCGAAACCCATCTCCCTCAGCTCGCTGTCGGTTACCTGGTGCATCCCCGACCCTCTCACCTTTATTCTGACCCACTTCCCGCTCGAAAGCACCGATTTTTCCGCATACCACCCTGCACCCAATGCCGCAAATACTTTCACCGGCATCAAAACAAAAAATGCCGACAACACAATCCAAAGCGCTATCAATCGTAAACGGTTATTCACATCAAGGTCCAGGGCAAGCGAAATGGCCGAACATGAAAGATTACACCCTCTTTATCACAGGGATTATTTTATTTTCAACGACAGTGCAGGTTTTCCATTAAGCCGCCCCTCAAGTTTTGTGTCAAGTTTAACAGGCAGCTTCAGCCCGGTTCGGCACGGCATGACAATATCACCCGTTTTCAGCATCATATAGCGGCTGGCCAATGCAACGGTATCCTCCACATGCATATCGGCCCACGGCAGGTGCAACACCCCGCAACCGTCAACCTCTATCCCGGCATCAACAGCATTCTCGAAAGGGAACACCTCGCCGGGGGCTACAGCACCGTCGAAATTCACAGCTAACGCCCCGGGCACATACCCTTCCCTGCAATCAAACATCCCCGGTGGAACGGCACGCACCGCCACTCCCCAGCCGTTGATATACCTGGGTGCAAAACGGGGAGAGATACTTTTACCCAGCCTGCCTAAAGAAAAAAACGGGACAACTTCCAAATCCCATCCCTGTGCAAAATCAGGAACGAACATCGGCATCCCCCTCCTGACCATTGCAGAATCGGTCATAAGCGTTACTGGCAGACACATAGGCGATGCCACTTCGGCCGAGGTCAAAGCCGTCGCAGCCTCCGCAGGCCATTTCCCGGCAAAGCGTTCCACTGCAAGGAGCTTCATGATTCACCGCCCCCCATACGGTTATACATCACAGCCAGATGGGCATAAATGGAAGTGTTGGAAATTACAACGCCTTCCGGCGCGCAGATTCTGTAGGGGGTGAAATTCCATATAGCTCGCACACCGGCCTCGATAAGGCTGTCGGCCACCTCCTGCGCATGCTCCACGGGCACCGCGAGGATTCCGATTCCGGCATTCAGTTCCCTGCACCGGTCTTTGAGTTCGTCGACATGAAACACCGGCAGCCCGTGCTTCACAGAACCGACAAGCGCCGCATCGACATCAAACCCGGCAACGATTTCCAACCCGTAGCGTGTAAGGCCCGAATCCTGCATCAATGCCCCGCCGAGCGAACCCGCCCCGGCAATCACAGCACGGTGGCGACGTTTGAAACCGAGAAATTCCTCAAGCTTGTGTTCCAGCAAAGGCACTTCGTAACCGATCCTGGTTTTACCTTTTATATCGAGAAACGACAAATCCTTGGCAATCTGCGAGGCATCTACTTTCAGTTCCCGTGAAATCTGTGTTGACGACACATACTCTACCTTCCTTTCATGAAGCAGGCTCACATAGGCCAGATACCACGGCAACCGGCGTAGCGCAGGTTCCGGAATCATATCCTGACTGTTATTGTCCATAATAGGTATTTCGGGGCGCCACCGGCACTTCCCACGCCGGGCCGGTCGCCGTTTCATTGCTTATTGGTTAAACGTGGTTGCGTAAACCACATGGTGAATACGCATACAAAGTTACGAAGTTCACCGCTATTTTGAAACATGGCATCATCTGACCCCTGTCACAGCAAGCTTTCTCGATGCCGTGGAGGTTTTCTCGCCACTATCCTCGTCGGAAACAGTGGCACGATACAGGTAGATGCCGCGCGGCACCCGGCGGCCGCCACTATCAAGCAAGTCCCATGTAAGCGGCGTCGAGATGAACATGTCGCTACGCCCGGTTTCAGTGGCCTGCCACAATCTACGGCCCATAAGGTCGAACACCTCGATGGTGACCGTCAGGTTGCGGTCTGGCCGGTCATGCGATACATAGAAATCGGCATGGGTCGACACCGGGTTGGTATGGGTATATACCTCATAAAGTTCAGGCGCGATGGTTGTCGACACATTGAAATCGATTGATGCCTCGGCCGAGTTCGGCCCCGTATCCCAAACCCTGAGTCTAAGAGTATGATAACCTGGAGCCAGGTTATCTATCGGGTAATTTATCACACCGCCGGGGGTGCCGTCGGTGAAAGGAGTGAAGTAATCCGACACATCGCTGTAAGTCTTGTCCCCGCCATCGAGATAGGCTGCCATCTGGTGGCCTACCCCTGCCGATGAAAGGTTCATGGCACGGTCATCGGTAACCCTTGCAATCAGCATGGGGGCGGAATTGATATCCTGCCCGTTGCGGAAAGTAGGATGATTCAGGTACAATTCCTCTATAACCGGGGCTTCGGTGTCAGGCTCGGCATTCGGGTCGGTGCCGTAAACATACAGGTCGCGGCACACACCCGTGGCGTCACCTCCGTCGTCGGCATAGGCATAGAGACTGAATGCCGCCGGGCGGTAGTTATTGGATACCTCGGCAGGCATCACCACATTCAATGTAAATTCCCCGTTGGCAACCTTACCGTTACCTACAAACAGGCGCCCTCCCTGCCTGTCGAATGTAACTGCCTCCCCGTCTTTTCCGTTACCCCGTGTTGTAACACTCATCTCGGCATCATAGAGGGTGGCCGTAACCACGCCGTCGAATCCCGTTGCAAGATTCCCTGCGGCATCTGTAACCCTGCCTTTGATAACGGTCTGCTCACGGGCCATAAGCTGCACAGGCTCTTCGTCACCGCCGATTGGCGTGACCGGGCGGTCGCCTATTGCGGTCAGTTCTATCTTTTGCGACGGCATCACGGTGCGGAGTGCCGGGTCACCCAGAAGGACATAGCGTAGTTTGTTATCGTTGGCACGCCATTCGTCCTTAACCCTGTAATCGTTCTTGGCCTGACGGTAAATCTCGCCGATAGTATTGATTCTGCCCTCGCTGTCGCGCGACAACACATAGCGGCCTATTGTTTCCGACATGTTGCGGTTCTGGTCGATATATACGGGACGGGTGGCACTGATAGCGGCTATGACACCCCCGCTGCTGTTTTTGAACAGGCGCTCGGCACCCGAGGTTGCAGTGGCATCCCAGCGCAGGAAATCGCACGTGGCGGCATACAGGACCGGCACCCGGCGCAGATAGAATTCGTTGAGGTCGCGGAACGTTACAAGCCCTTCGGCAGTCAGCGACGTCGGGGCGCCATGCCCCTGATACATCCACCATGCCGTCCCCTCGTCAAGGTAACGGTAGAAATTTGTACGCGCTTCGGGGTATGTCCCCCCGATCAGCTCATACTCGTCGATATGGACTTTCTTGAAAAAGGCTATGCCACCGGCTTCTGCATCCGAAGCCACCAGCTTCTGATACATCGACTCGGAATCCTTTATGTGTACACCCTTATCCTGGTCATCCGACGTGATAAGCACCGTGTTCCGCCAACCACCTTTAGGCGAACGGTCGGCATAACTGATAATTTTGTCAACAGCCGCTTTCGCCTCGCCGGCCGATGTAGAAGGCACACGCCCCACGGCGATAGAAAGTTTGTCGGCGCTCATATTGGCCCCAGAATTATCCTCGAGGAAGCCGAACATATCGTCGGTAGTGTAGGAATCGTTATCGTTAAGCCCCCTGTCGGTAAACCATGCCGGAACCATAGGATAACCTCCGAGCGACTGCACCTGAGAAGTAATCAGACACGGGTCGTAGGAGGCACGGCCGAAAAGCAACGCATAACGGAGTTTCTTACCTTCGCCTGCATTCCCCCGGTCATAAAACATTTTCAGCATCTTGCGTATCCCCTGCATGTCGGGAACACCGCTCGAAAACTCGTTATACACCTGCTGGGTGGTTACAACCAGAACATCGAGAGGTTCCACCTTGTCACCACGGTGGAAATCGGCCAACCTGTCGGCCTGGCTCCTCCATTCCGACGGGGTGACAATCACCATTTCGGGCACCGGCTTGGCATGGAGATTCTGGTTGCGTACGGTCTCTACATATGCCGGTTGCGGAAGCGACCCGGCAGGCTCCCATGCAGCATAGCTGCGCTCCACAGCCGCATAAGGGGTTGTCCATGCGGCTTTGCCACCTGCAACGGACACATTCATGCGCGACACCTGCAACGGGTCGGTGACATCCCACACCCTCGTCGATGACGAAGCTCCGTCAAGACACACATAACCGGCACGAAGGCTGAAATAAAGCCATTTGTCCGACGGCAGACGCAGATTACGCGGATAGGTCAGTGAAATGTAGTTCAGATTGGCGCGTACCACGGTCGATACGGCCCGGTGGTCGATACCTATAACAGCCGCGTCACCATTCAACTGGAACTCCTTGCGGGCAACCAGTTCCAATCCGTGCGAATATTTGTCGTCGGTCGATTTGATTTTGTCAGGACCCGGCAGTGCCTGGCCGTCGACCGTAAGCGAAAGCTCTGTCTGACCCGATTTCGACAGGCTCGCAAACGACACCTCCATATTGACAGTGCCGCCTTTCACCGGGTCGGGTAATATAAGGGGAAATTTCTGCGACGGGGTATATTTGAAATCCTCACCCAACAGCAGGAACCCGGCTTCGCCGGGCGAAACCATATCCACTTCGTGGCACACTTTGTCCTTAAACTCCATCATATCCTCCCGTGGCTCCGCACCGTCACCGATAGGCTGGGGTGTCAGGCGTTCACCGGGGTCACTGTCGCTGAGGAAGTAATAGCCTTGACGTGTGAAAGGATTGCTGACAGGTGCATTACACCCCTTTGAGGTTGATTTCCACCATTTCGGGCCTTCGGCATAAAAATAAAGGCCGTTACCGGCAACCATTTCCGAAGGTGTCTGTGGCAGGTCGTCGAGATAGCTGTTACCCAACAGGTTGGGCAGACGACGGCCTCCATAACCATAGATTTTCACTTTCGACGGGTCAGAGAAGCCCCACGACCTCAATGTGCCTTCCGGGATGAAATGCATACCCCCGGAAGTAACCGCGACCTTTACCCACGTCCCTGCCGCCAAACGCGATTTCACGGCATAGACCGAAGCATCAAGGGCCTTTACTCCGGCCAACGAACCGCAAATCACAGCCAGCACAAGGGTGATTTCCCTGAGCAGCCTGAAACCCGTATATGATTTTGTGTAGAATTTTGTCATGCCTGTATTTCTCCGTTTTCATAACGTTGATTCCCCTTATATTATTGTGAATCAACACACGCCATCCCACCACGTTGACGCTTTTTCATGCCACGTCCATAACGGCTTCCAATCATGGAGGTTTATCGAGACAGACCGCACCCCGGAAACCCTGACACGGGTATTCCGGGGTGCGGACGGATTGGTTATTGTTCCCGCCCGTCGCATTGCGGCGACAGGCATCGGGATATGCGGTTTATTTCACCACAACGACTTCTGCCTTGGCTCCCTGCCTGCGGATAAAGATGCCGTTGGCTGGCTCGGCAACACGCATGCCCTGCATATTGAAATATTCAACAGGGGCATCGGCATCATCCAGGCCGTCAGCGATAACACCGTCGATTCCGCCAAAAGCACCGGCTTTTACGATGCAGGCGTTCTCCACCACATTGGTTTTCCTGTTGACCAGGTACACGATTCCGTTCAGATTATCCTTATTGGAAATCTTGCTCCCGGAAAGGAACTTCATCTCATATGAGAATTCATATTCTTTACCAGCTTCTACCGACTCAGGCACCGAACCCCTTACGCCGCTCGCGCTGTTATATTGCCGGGCCACGTCATTATAGACGGTTTCCACCGAACCGGGCTTGTTGCTCCAACCGGGAACCTCGCCTTTGCCGCCTCCGGAATAATAGTTCTCCTGCATGTAGGGCCCTACATTATCCTCGGTCACGACAAAATGCAATATATATCTGTCGGAAGCTTTGTCGTTGTCAAACGCGAACGAGGTCTTGGTGTTGAATATAATACCGGTTTTCCCCTCGTTGAAATTGGCGGTAGCCGTCACCCTGGCCGGAGCCGGATAGGCCATATACGACTCAATCTCTTCCATGCAATATTCGGTAGGATAGAGATTGTCGATGTAGAACTGGCGGTTCATTACAGCCGACGGGAACGACCCACCCGAATAAGCCTGGATTGTGCTTGAAAACGACGTAACCGCCATTTCGTCATTATAATGGATAGCTACAGGGATTACAGACCCATCGGTATATTTCTCACGCAGTTTCTCCATTGTGACAATCCCTATGGGGCAATATCCGCACCATGTGCCGGTGAATTCCTCCACAAGCACATTTCGTTGGAAACCTTTACCAGTGGGGATTACCTGTATGCCGGTAGCAGCCGAAGCGTCTGCATATTTATTGGCATTGCCGTTAACCTTCGTCAGAGTTACCTTTACAGGCACCTCCTCCTCCGATGCGACATCATACCTCAGACCGCTCAAAGTCACCACCCCGCTCTCATCGTAACCTAATGCGGTCGAGAAATCCATATGGGATGTGGTGGGGGCGTTGTCGCCTATTGTTACATCCACATCTATCGAAGTGATATCGTTGGCGGCATGGTTTTTAACCATGAATTTGAGGTCGAAACCCTCACCCTGGTACACGGTGGGCTGCGCCTCTATGCCGGGTATGGACGCTTCGTCCTGCGGAAGGTTATCCCCCGCTATCACAGCACCGAGACATAAGAAGCCTACCTGGTTGGCAACATTGTCAAACTGCCATTGCGGGTTCGGGTTGGAAGATGTGGCCTCAGCCTGGATGCCGAACCATCCGCCCGAAGCATCATTGCCGTGATTGATAAGATCTATTATGACGGTCAGGTCGTCGGCGGCCGAAAGCGTGTAATAATATCCCACATATAAAGGTTTGCCTGCCTCGATTTTGCACGGGGTGTCAAGGGCATAGTGTACGAAAGTCAAGCCGGTGGCCGGAAGTTCGACCGTCTGGGTATAGAACGGCTCAAACTTCTGCAAGTCATAGGCCAGGAACAATGTGGCGTTCTTGATGGTGTTGACAGGCTCGGTTTTTGATGCACTCTGGTTCAAGCCGGTATAGAAGAACACTTCTGTAATGGAGTTGCCATCAAACCTGTCAACCAACGTGGAGGTCATTTGGAATGCCTGCGCGAGTGTCAGCCCGGCATACTGGCCCTCCAGACTGATATATTGTTGGGGATCATAGGCCGGGGTATAGAATATCGACTGTGACGCTTCCGCCCTCGACTTCACCTGCGGCCTGGCAGGCCGGTCGGAAGGAGTAAAATCACCACCTTCGATAAAACCGGGGCCCAGTGGCACCGCGATGCGCTGCGGTCTGTCCGACAGTGCGAATGCTGCAACTGCCATAAGGCAGGCCGCAAACGACAATAAAATTCTTTTCATAGCCGAATTATTTTTCAAATGTTATTTTACCAGTACCTTGCCGGCTTTGCCGTCGAGAGTATAAACATATACCCCCTTGGGAAGCCCTGCCACCGAAAGCGTGCCACGCCCTTCGAGAGTGGCCGACATTACCTGGGTGCCTATCAGTGAATAAAGCGAGAAGCTGCACGCAGAGGTAACATCATATTCGATTCCGGCTGCGGTGTAACGAACTTGGTCGGCCGCAATCTCGGCATTTTCAATCGAAGCCCCTTCCGGACCCATCACAATTGTAAACGATACCGGGGTTCCCGCACCGTCGACAGCCTCGATAACGGTGGTCACTACCGGGGGCTGCTCACCCTCATATTCCATATTCATATAATCGAATTCAAGGTCGAACTTCACCCCTTGGCGTAAAGTGAGATCGCTCTTGGTAACAGTCTCACCGCTCATACACTGGCCACCGCAGCACATCTGTATCTTATGCCCTGATGTGCAGGTTGCCGTTATGGTTACCGTGTTGGTGAAAAAATCACTTTCCAGGTAGATTTTAGGCTTCATCATGATATCCCAGACTCCCGGTTCGAACTCATCAGCCCATTCATATTCCGAATACCCTACGGTTGAACCCTGGGCGATTTCCTTATCTCCAAGATAGAATTTCAGGTTTGCGGCACCGGCCGATACTGCCACCAATGCCAACGCCAATGCCATGTAAAGTTTTTTCATGTCGTTTTTTCCGTTTTTAGTTATTTGTATGTAAATTGTATTCAATCCTAAACGGGGATGTGTCAGATGTTGACACATCCCCCGTTTTTAATATATCCCTGTAGATGGTCTACGGTTCCGAAGATTATTCTTCTTCGACGTCACCGGTGACAACATGGCATTTCGCCGCCTGGGCAACACCACCGTCGGCCTGACGCAGGAACGCCACGATTGACAGGTTTTCAGGCACCCATGCCTCTTTATCGGTGTTACGTATCCCAACCGTGTATGCAAGAGTTTTATGGGTGTTGGCCTGCAGGGTCACATTCTCGCCATCGACGCCGTTGACAGCGGCACGATACACGTGGTTATGCACATAGTCCGGGATAAGATTGCCATCCTTGTCGAGCTGGCGGGCCACGATGCCATCCTCAAGCACCCACAGCTGGAGGGTACCCTGCATGTTGGCATCCGGGCGCAGGATACACTCCACGGCAATTTTCCCCGGTTCGTCAGCACTGATGGTGGCCGACAAATCGATGTCGAGTTCGGCGGGAACCTGTAATTCCTCACGCAGGAAGTCGCTCCACTCACCTGGGTTCAAGGCTCCGCTGCGACCGTTGATAACCCCTTTCGGGTATTCGTCGATTCCGTAACGGTCGTTATAGGTCTGGCCTTCAGGCTGCATCAACCCCGGACGACGGTTCGTGCTCGGTATCCCGAAACTGCCGGCATGTATGGCAACCGGCACAAGCGCGTCGCCATACTGCTTAACGAGCGCGTCGATTTCCTGATGCGCCGCAGGGCAGTTTACGCAGTTCTGGCCGGTAAAATCTTCAAGGAGCACCACACGCTCGGCGGTAACGCCCTCGATGGTAATGAAACGGTCAGACTCTTTTATATCGGAACATGAAACAGCTCCCAAAGCCAATAAAGTAGCTATGAAAAGATTCCTTATCATGAAACAGTGTTAGGAAATTTTGAGTTAGAATGTGTATGAATATGACACCTGGAAGCCGTGGGTGGCCGGTATGCGGCGGCAGACACCTCCCGAGCAGTTAAAGCCTTCGCGGGTGCGGCCATAGCTCACCATCAGACGGTTGGAACGGTAGTTGCCGGTAAGGCCGAAATTGTAGTAATGCGTGCCGCTGGTGCCGCAGTTCCACATGTCGCTGACCGTTGCCATCAGGTAGGGCGCAACCGAAAGCTCGAGCAATCCGAAAAGCCAGTCACCTTCGTCCTGACAAGTGTGGAGATACTGCAACTCGTTGCGGAGGGTGAAGCGTTTGTCAATTTTCCATTTCGTGTCAACCACGAATACATTGGTCTTGATGCGGCCTCCCTCACCTTCGATGACGCTCTTGTTGTACATCTGGTTCATATACATAAAGTTCTGCGACACCGATTGCGACCACTTTTTCTCCACCTGCAGGTTTACATCATGGTAATATGCCTCTCCCATCCCGAAAAACGAGGTTGACGAACCGTCCGTGCCTATTAGCGAGCTGCCGAACAACGGCGCCGGATATTTATGGTCCAATCCGCGGATATAGCTGAAATTGACCTTGACCTTCGTGCCGTAACGGCCACCTAAAGCGGTGCGACGTTTGAAGGTGTAGGCGAAGTTGCCCTGGAAAGCCCATTCGCCCGGAGCCGCCTGGGTGGCATAAGGATAAAGGGCAGGCAGTGCATAAGTGTGGAGGTAGGCGAACGCCGGCATATTGTTGATGAAGCACGAGGTGCCCGACATCATACGCTGGCTGCGGAACGCCATGTTCTCGCTGCGCTTGGCCTGAAGCAGGGCGCTTATGCCTGATTTCGACCATGAGGCGCTGACCATTACGGCAGTTCCTTTTCCATAGGTATAATCGTTGTCAAACGAGGGATCCTGCCCTTTCCATGCAAACTCACCCATAATGTCGAAATTCCCCTTGCGGACATGTGTGCGCAAATCGAAGGCGCTTACATTTTCTGGGACGTTGAGCCTGTAGTCCACACCAGAGATGGTCTGGCCGGGGGTGGTTTCGCGCTTCAGCACATACGACGCACCGAACATCCAGCTGATGTTATGCTTCCGCAACTTCCCGAACATCTGCTCAAGCAATACTTCGGCATCGGCACCATAGACTTGCGATGACGTTTTCCAGTCCCAATAATGGCGCTGCACGCCGCCAAGGGCTGTCAGACGCAGCCCTGGAACAGCCGTCACACGCAGGCGGCCGCCACGCAGGGCATTGTCGATACCGAGCGACCGCTCCTCATAAGTGCGCAGGATGAAACCACTGCCGAACTGCTCGTAGAAGTCACCTGCCGTCAGCTCGAAACCTTTGTAACGCCCCTTGGCATATATGTGTGGCACACCCCACCCGTCGAAATCCTTTTCATAGCCGGGCAACGGCCATTTCATGAATTCGAGCCTGGCCCCGGCATCCACATAGCGGCTGATAAGGTTCAGGTCGGCATATGAATTAAACAGCACATCATGCTCATACTTGCCTGTATTGATGGCCTCGTCTTCCTGCGGGAACAACACGTCGGCCTGCACGCTTCCGTGCAAAGCCACCCCGTTGTCACCCCCTATGGTAATAGCGGCGGCACTCACCGTAGCAAGGGCAAATACGGATGCGCCGGTCAACAGTTTGCTGGAAAGTTTCATTTCTTATCCTTGCCGAGATTGCGGATTGTCTTTATGATTTCGCTCTCGGAGCCGTCGGTATATCCCGAATGCGACATCACCACTTTGCCGTTACCGTCAAGAACGAGTACGTGGGGAACTGCCTGCAAACCCATAGCCTTGAAGAATTCGCTGTTGGGGTCAAGCAAGGTTTCATACTCCCAGCCTTCGCCATCGACCAAAGGACGGACCTTTGAGGAGTTCTGTGCATCGTCGATGCTGACAATATACATTTTCATGCCGGTCTCGTCCTGCCAGTCGGGATATACTTCGGAGATGGCTTTGAGCTCTCGCATGCAAGGCTTGCACCAGGTTGCGAAGAAGCTTATGACTACAGGATTGCCGTCGTTGGAGATTTCAGACACGTTCACAGTACGACCGTGAATATCCTTCAACTGCACGGAAGGCAGCTGCGCCGAAACACATGGAGCCGACAACAAGGCCAGCAATGCGATAATAAAAATGGTCAATCGGTTCATTGGTATAGCTTTTAAAGTTATTTCTACAACAAGGTAATCATTGCCGTGTCTATCCTGCGGAGAGATATATCTGACTGTCAACGGTTCATGTCACTTTTAGAAGTGGTCATGAGGCCGCCATTCAAAGTGGCTCTGACAACATGGATGCCAATATGAGATTCAAAGTCCTTATGCCGTCTGCAAAAGTTGGCTTGCAAATCTAGCAAAAAACAACAGCATAACATATCTGTTAACACAAAATAACATTAAAAAACCGCGCCAAAAAGCGTGCCACACACAGGCTGGCGCCGTTTCCGTCATTATAACAGAGGTAAAATTACTATAATCCGACAGGGCACGAAAGGGCTGCCCGTATAGCTATAGACCTGTGATAACCGAGGCCAAAGGGGAAGCAGGGTTGACGGTGTTGAAATCAACCATACCCTCGATTCCCGCAGCCGCGCCTCGATGGCTATACTGCCACACATCCCAATGCGCCTCATCACCCAACGGAGGGTCGGTAAACGAGCATATCCACAACGGGTAATCCTCCAGATGCCCCCTGACAAACCGGTAATACCCGTCCTTATTCGTATAGATAACGGGGGTAATCCCCTCCGCCCTCAGCAATGCGAGCATATTTCCCAATTCCCTCAGTATGTGCGAGGTGCTGAATCCGTCGGGATTACTCCATTCTTCAAGGTCGATGGCCGGGGGAAGATTGAAATCCCTGCCGCGCAGGGCACGCAGAAAGTTCCACCCCTGCATCTCGCCGTCGGTATCGAAGCGGAAAAAATGATAAGCCCCTGTGGCAATCCCCGCCTGTTTGAGACCTGCCACGTTGCGCACATAGTTGCGGTCGATGAAATCCGTCCCTTCGGTAGCCTTGACATAGGCAAAATCAAGTCCCTGCATCCCGAGCCTGTAAAAATCAATGTCCCCGTTATGGGCTGATATATCTATGCCTCGGATAGGGTATTCGGCCACCGACGGGTTTGCACGTTCCGAAAAATAACGGTTATATACCCACCAGGCACAACACACCGCAACCCCCACGGCAACAGTGGCAACGGCTATGACGACAAAGCGGCGTCCCCCCTTCATGACCTTACGCCCCCCTGCCGCAAGGCAAGCTTCCTTGCCACAACGCTGTAAACGCGGCCTGTGATGAACATGCCCGCCAGCACTATCACAATCAAAGCCGAACAAGGAACATCGATATAGGCCGACAAAACCAAACCGCCCAGGCAGCCCGCGACGGATATGAAAACCGACATCAGCATCACAGTCCTGAACCGTTTGCAGAAAATCTCAGCAGTCATCTGCGGCAACGAAATCATCGACATCAGCAACATAATGCCCACCAGCCTGATGGTAAGGACTATGCACAACGCCACAAACACCGTCATCGTGATGGTTACAAATTTTACAGGCAACCCGGCCACACGGGCAAAATCACGGTCGAACGCACATATGACGATTTCGCGGAATTTCCACCAAAAGAAAAGCACCAGCAAGGTGGTATAACCGGCAAACAGCCAAAGGTCGGCAACGGAAATGTTGAGGATACTGCCAAACAGGAACGCATTAAGCTCAGGCACGAAACCGGGGGTCAGAAACACGAACAACACACCCACTGCCATGCCGATCGACCATATCACGGCTATGGCCGAATCCTCGCGCACACGGTGACGCGACGACATCCACTCCACCCCGAGCGAAGAGGCTACGGCAAAAAGGGCGGCCATCGCAGTGGGGTCGATGCCCAGATAGTAGCCCAGGCCCAAACCTCCGAAACAAGCATGTGTAACCCCGCCTGATATTGCAACCAGGCGCCGTGCAACGATATATGTCCCGATCATCGCAGCCGCCACCGATATTATAAGCACACCTATTATGGCGTTTGTAAAAAAGCTGTATCCGAGTAGTTCCGTCACTTATGTAATCTTGTTCATCTACCTTTAAAACGTATATCCATAACAATTAAAGGCAGGTAAGTCGCAAAAAAAATGAAATCTTCCTGACTTCCTTATCTCAATTCCCCCGCCGTCCACGTTCCTCCGTCACAATCAGCAACAGCTCCTCGCGCACGCAGTCGGGCAATGTTATGCCTCTCAGCTGGATGCTGCGCGCCCACGGGGCGATATCATCAGGCAGAAGGGTGAGAAGCACGTCGCGGAACTGCTCTATTTCATCGTCCGAATAGCTGTCGGCCTCACGCCCCCGGTAGGCATCCAGCTCCTCGTCGTCGAAATATTCTATTTTCCCGCTCACCTGCGCAAGCAGTGAATCCTTTTCACAAGTGATATGCATGCCGCAACAAGGGGAATCCCCATCCTCCTCCCCTGCCGGCATATCGGCGATAGGCGGAAGGCTCGGCGGCTGCGCGCTACCGCGTTTCACATCGCGGCGGTGAAACAGGTAAAGCACCGCACCCACCGCCACAAGCGCACACAAAATGATTAACGCACCAGTCATTCCACCTCCTCCAGTCTGAACCCTATGTTCCTAAGCTGTTCCCAGTATTCGGGATAGCTCTTTGTCACACTCTCAACACCGTCGAGCACTATCCCCGGCACATAAATGCCCACCGGCGCCAAGGCCATGGCTATACGGTGGTCGCCATGGGCGTCAAGCACGGGCATCTGCGCTACGGGATGCCCCTTACCGTCCCATTCAAGGCCGAAATCACGCACCTTTTCGACACGACGCCCGATTTTATCCATCTCAAGGCATATCGCCCCCAGGCGGTCGCTCTCCTTTACCCCAAGGTTGCCAAGCCCGGTAAACCTGAAAGGCACACCTATCAGGCAGCAGGTAACGGCAAGGGCCGGGGCAAGGTCGGGATTTTCCACAAGGTCGAGGTCAAGCCTGCCGTAAACCTCAGGCGAGGGGGTCAGCTCCGTGGCACCCGGTGTCTCCTCGGATGACACGGTCAGCACACCGAGGCATTCGAAGAAACGCGCGGCGGCGCGGTCACCCTGCAAGGTATCCCCTTTCAGGTTGGTAAGGGTTATCCATCCTGCCGACAATGCGGAAATCTCATACCAGAAGGCCGCTGCCGACCAATCCCCCTCCGACGGCTGGGAAAACGCCCTGTAGCTTCCCGGCGGCACGGTTATCTGCAACGGCTGGAGTTCGGCCTCGACCCCGCGTTGCGCCATCATTCCGAGCGTCATCCTGATATAAGGCAACGACACCGGCTCGCCCTCGAAACGGAGGGTAAGCCCGCGCCGCATAAACGGGGCAATCATCAGCAATGCCGAAATGAATTGCGACGACACGGTGGCATCAATAGCTATATCCCCCCCTTCAAGCTCACGCCCGGTGATTCTCACCGGGGCAAAGCCTTCGGCACCAAGACATTCTATCTTGGCGCCACAATCCCTCAGAGCCTGTATCAGTGGTTGCATCGGGCGCTCGCACAGGCGTTCGCTACCCGACAGGGTCACATCACATCCGGGACGGGATGCAAAAAACGCCGTCAGGAACCGCAACGCTGCACCCGAAGCACCCATGTCGACGGTAACAGGCTTGCCATTTGCACCGGCATATACGGCCAATGCACCGGTTATAACAGCCGTATCGTCACAAACAGCTATCCCTGGTGAATCACACGCCGCAACACCCTGGGTCAAAGCATCGAACACAAGCGCCCTGGTGGATATACTTTTAGAGAGAGGCAGCGTCACCACTGCCTCTTCAATCAATTCCTCGGGAGGATATATCGCAAATTTCATCTATAATTGTAGGTATTATCCGAAATACAAATTTTATGCCGGGGCAGTTTGCGATGCAAGCGCCTTGGCCAACTTGCCGAGCGCCTTGAAAAGCTCGCAACGGGGGGTGGCGACGTTGACACGCATAAAGCCATGCCCCTGCGGCCCGAACATCTCACCATCGTTCAACGCAAGCCCGGCATGGTTCACAACGAGGTCCACAAGCTCGTCGTGGGTAAGGCCGAGACCACGGAAATCCATCCACACCAGGAACGATGCCTCAGGTGTCACCATCCTGATTCCGGGAAGATTGGTGTCGATATATTCCTGTACGGCCTTTATGTTGCCCTCGATATATTCCAACGCCTCCTTAAGCCACGGTTCACCGTTGGTATAGGCTGCCTCCGCACCGATTGTCGACACAAAGGTAGTGGCATTGAATTCATTAACCTCAAGCCAATGGAAGAAGGGATTCCTGATTTCAGGATTCTTCACGATGCACCACGAACTTACCAGGCCGGGGATATTGAATGTCTTGGAGGGGGCGCCGAACGTAACCGCCACCGCCTCGGCATCCTCGCCACAGGCTGCAAACGGGAAGTGTTCGCGACCGCCGAGCATAAGGTCGCCGTGGATTTCGTCCGACACCACAAGCACACCGTATTTACGGGCCAGGCGTCCTACCTCGGCCAAAGTCTCGCGGCTCCACTGAATCCCGGCGGGATTGTGGGGGTTGCAGAGAATCATCATCTTCGGATGCTCGTTGGCAAAAATCCCCTCAAGCTCCGCGAGATTCATCTCATAACGCATATCCTCGGTCAGCACCAACGGGTTAGGAACCACTACGCGGCCATTGCCCTCGATGACGATTTTGAACGGGTGATAAACCGGTGGCTGGATAACCACTTTGTCACCCTTGCAGGTGAAAAAGTTGATGGCAAAAGCAATCCCTTTCACAACACCCGGCACATAGGTCAGTTCCTCGCGCTTTACTTCGAAATCATGGCGCTTGCGCAACCAGCCGGTAATAGAACTCCAGTAGGTATCACCGGGACGCGAATACCCGTAAATCGGATGCGATATGCGGTCATGCAGGGCTTTGGTAATCTCAGGGCAAACCCTGAAATCCATGTCGGCAATCCACAACGGCGTAAGGTCATCCTTTCCGAACAACGCACGCAAATCGTCGATTTTCGTACAACCGCTACCATGGCGGTCAATCACTTCGTCAAAATCATACTTTTTCATTGGCCTGATAAGATTCTTGGTTAAACTCTGCAAATATACACATATTCCCAAAAACGGCTGCCTTTATCCGAGAAGGTTTTCGGCGATTACCCGTGGGAAATGCTGCTGTTCGAGTATATGGATTTTGCGCTCGACGTCGGCTGGCGTATCGCCAGCCGATATAGGGGTGTGCGCCTGGAAAAGTATCCTGCCGTCATCGAACCTTTCATTCACCAGATGGATGGTGATGCCGGTCTCGGTTTCACCTGCGGCTACCACAGCCTCGTGCACATGACGCCCGTACATCCCCTTGCCACCATATTTTGGCAGAAGCGACGGATGGATGTTGATGATTTTCCCGGCATAACGCCCTGTAAGGAATGCAGGAATCATAAGCAGGAAACCGGCCAACACTATGGCATCGACCGCATACCTTTCCAACACACCCAGCATCTCGGCCGGGTTGTTGATTTCACCACGCGACATAACCTCGGTTGCAACACCCAGGTCCCTGCTGCGTTGCAACACCCCCGCCTCACGGTTGTTGCACACCACAAGCACCACTTCCGCCCGGACTTCGTTCTCACGGAAGTACCTGATTATGTTCTCGGCATTGGAGCCGTTGCCTGAGGCAAATATCGCAATCCGTTTCATGCTTCAATCTGATTAATTCCAACTATCCGGGGGCTTTCAACCGGCCATGGTTCAACATCCCCCTAAGCAATAATCCCGGCATTTTCTTCAATTTAAGGGAATGTCAGGACGACTTATCACTTTTACTGCACGAAGTTATAACTTTTATCGGGATTTTATATAACTTTGCGGTAACTGACACAAGAGGGGTGCCCTGCAGGGGCTGAGATTACACCCTTGGAACTTGAAGCGGGCAATGCCGCCGGAAGGACTTGATGTTTCCCCCATGCCCGGATTCGGGTCAAAGCTCCCCTCGCAACATTTTAATCGCTTATGAAAGTGGAAATCAACCACCATGAGGTGGAGGTTGCCGACGGGTGCGCCACACTCGCGCAGCTACTTGAGAAGGAAGGGTTTACAGGAATCGGCCAGGCTGTGGCTGTCAATAATGAGGTAGTACCCAAAGCCCGATGGGTGGAATTTCCCGTGGCCGACGGGATGAAGATAACCGTTATACGTGCCGTTTGCGGCGGTTGAAGCCATGCATGTAATAGCTATAACGCCGCCATATTTTTATCCCGGCGAGGCCGATGCGATTGCCCAGGCGCTTTGTGAAAGAGGTTTTTGGCGTGTCCACATCCGCAAACCGGGAGCATCACCCGAAAGGATGAGGCAATTGCTGGAAGCCGTCCCGGCCGGACTGCGCCCCAGGCTGTCGGTTCACGACTGCTTCGGGCTTGCCCGGGAGCTGGGCATAGGCGGTGTGCATCTCAACAGCCGCAACCCTGTAGCACCCGACGGGTGGAATGGCATCACAAGCCGTTCACTCCATTCCGTCGACGAAATAGCCGGAATATCCGATGATTATGCTTTCCTAAGCCCGGTTTTCCCAAGCATCTCCAAACCCGGCTATCACAGCGGAATCGACATCGAAAGCCTGCAACCATATCTCAACGACCGAATCTTCGCCCTCGGCGGTGTAACAGCGGAAAAACTGCCCCTGATTGAAGCCTGCGGCTTCGGAGGGGCGGCAATGCTCGGGGCGGCATGGGGAACACGGATTGACCGTGACGCCTTCCTGCTGCAATTCATCACACATCCTACAACACGCCACGGCGTAGTGGCAGGGGCGCAGCAAGCAATCGACGGGGGATGCCGATGGGTGCAGCTGCGCAACAAGGATGCCTCCCCCGGAACCCTGACAGAGGAAGCCCTCGCCATTGCGGAAATATGCCACAATGCAGGTGCCACCTTCATAATCGACGACCACGTGGAACTTGTGAACATTTCGGGAGCCGACGGCGTACATTTAGGGAAAAACGACATGCCGGTTGACGAGGCGCGGGAAATACTCGGCCCTGCAAAAATCATCGGGGCCACCGCCAACACATTTGCCGACATCGAGGCAGCCGCACGCCAAGGCGCCGACTACATAGGGTTAGGGCCGTTCCGTTTCACCACCACCAAAAAGAACCTCAGCCCTATGCTCGGACCGGAGGGGTATCGCGAAATCATGCAACGTTGCCGCCAGGCCGGAATCAACCTGCCTGTTGTTGCAATCGGGGGCATAACGCAGGCCGACATCCCCACTATCATGGCCACAGGGGTAAGCGGCATAGCCGCCAGCTCTTCGATTCTGTCATCGGCCGACCCTTCCGCCACCACGGCAGCCCTCCTGGCCTCGATCCGGGACAGCCGGAACGACAGAACCTGAAGCCCCCCATAGGCTTAACTTATCATTGACAACTTAAAAACTTTTCAATTTCAATGTCATCTTTGATTATCGGAGGCCGCGAATTTACCTCGCGCCTCTTTGTGGGAACAGGCAAGTTCCGCAGCAACGAAATAATGTCGCAAGCCATCGAAGCCTCAGGGTCGCAGATGGTCACAGTGGCCATGAAACGCATCGACATGAGCAACCGCCAGGACGATATGCTGATGCACGTTGTGCGCGAAGGCGTGCAACTGCTCCCCAACACATCGGGAGTACGTAATGCCGACGAAGCAGTGCTGGCCGCACAGCTCGCACGTGAAGCCTTCCAGACCAACTTCATCAAACTCGAAATCCATCCCGACCCGCGCTACCTCCTTCCCGACCCGGTTGAAACCCTTCTGGCAACCGAACGTCTCGCCAACATGGGTTTCATCGTGTTACCCTACATCCAGGCCGACCCTGTGCTATGCAAGCGCCTTGAAGAGGTTGGCTCGGCGGCAGTGATGCCACTGGCTGCACCAATCGGGTCGAACAAAGGGCTGGTTACACGCGAACTCCTTAAAATAATCATCGGCCAAAGCCGCGTACCGGTAGTTGTCGATGCCGGGCTGGGCGCACCCTCGCATGCAGCCGAGGCGATGGAACTTGGCGCTGATGCCGTGCTGGTCAACACAGCAATCGCCGTCGCAGGCGACCCTGTGCGTATGGCGCGTGCATTTGCCGACGCCACAGTGGCCGGCCGCGAAGCCTTCGAAGCCGGTCTCGGAGCGGTGTCAGACGCCGCCGAGGCTTCATCGCCGCTTACCTCGTTCCTCGCCTAAAAAGAAACCACATGTTTTCAGAAGAATTAAAAAAATACAGCTGGGATGACACCACCCGTGAAATCCTTGCCATGACCACCGCCGACGTGGAGCGCGCGCTGGCAAAGGAGCGCCTTACCGACCGCGACTTCATGGCGCTGATTTCACCTGCCGCCGAGCCATACCTCGAAACAATGGCACGCCGCAGCCGGGCCATTACCGAACAGCGTTTCGGGAAAACAGTGTCGATTTTCATACCGCTCTACATCACCAACTCATGCACCAACTCGTGTGTTTACTGCGGGTTCAACCGGCATAACAAATTCCCGCGCGTAATCCTGACACCCGAACAAATCGAGGCGGAATGCAAGGCCATTAAGGCAATGGGGCCTTTCGAGAACCTGTTGATTGTAACAGGTGAAAACCCTGCCGTGGCCGGGACCGACTATATCGAGAAAGCCCTGCAGGTGTGCCGCCCGTATTTCAGCAACCTCACCATAGAGGTGATGCCATTGCCTGCAGAAGACTACGAACGCCTCACCCGTTCGGGGCTTAACGGCGTGATATGTTTCCAGGAAACCTACAACCGCGACCGTTACAAGGTATATCACCCTGCCGGGATGAAGTCGAAATTCGAATGGCGGTGCGACGGATTCGACCGCATGGGGCAGGCCGGTGTACACAAAATCGGAATGGGTGTGCTGATCGGGCTGGAAGACTGGCGCACCGACGTCACCATGATGGCGCGTCACCTGGCATATCTGCGGAAAACATACTGGAAAACAAAATATTCGGTCAACTTCCCGCGAATGCGCCCCTCGGAATCAGGGTTCCAGCCCAACGTGGTGATGAGCGACCGCGAACTCGCACAGCTCACTTTCGCATTCCGAATATTCGACCCCGATGTGGATATTTCCTACTCCACCCGCGAAAACCACCAGTTCCGCAACAACATGGCCACCCTCGGCGTGACAACCATGAGCGCCGGTTCGAAAACCGATCCGGGCGGCTATGCCACCTACCCTTCGTCGCTCGAACAGTTCGCCATAAGCGACCCCACCGGCCCCCTCGAAGTGGCGGCCGACCTACGTGCACTCGGACGCGAACCGGTGTGGAAAGACTGGGACCGGATTTTTGACTGATTCACCACACAGGCCATGAGATATTCCCGACAGACCATACTTGCCGAAATCGGTGAAGAAGGGCAAAAGAAACTGCGTTCGTCATCAGTGCTGATAGTGGGGCTGGGCGGACTGGGCGCCCCTGCCGCAACCTACCTCGTCGGCGCCGGAGTGGGCCGCGTCGGCCTTGCAGACAACGACGTGGTAAGCCTGACCAATCTGCAACGGCAAACGCTCTACACCGAGAGCCAGATCGGAACCCCCAAAACAGAAGCCGCCCGCGAAAGGCTTTCGGCAATGAACTCCGATGTGGTTTTCGACACATATCCCGAAGGGCTTACACCGCTTAACGCACATGAAATCATCAAACCCTATGACATAGTGGTTGACTGCTGCGACAACTTCGCAACCCGCTATCTTATCGACGATACCTGCACCCTGTCAGGCAAACCGTGGGTGCATGGCTCAATCGGAGAATTTCACGGGCAGGTAAGCGTGTTTAACCATAGCCAAGGCCGACGGTACGCCGAACTATACCCCGACCGTGATGCCCTGTGCGCCCTGCCACGTGTAACGACAGGTGTGCTTGGTGCCGTGCCGGGGGTGATAGGGGCTATCGAAGCCTCCGAAGCCCTCAAAATACTTGCCGGGTTCGGAACCATCGCCGAGGGAACCCTCTTCACTATCGACCTGCTGACCCTCCGAACCACCCTACTCACTTTCTGACCACCCGGCATATCACTTACAACTAACAACTTAAAACTAACAACTTAAAAACTTTCCACATGGGAAAAGGCTTTGACGAATATGCAGCCACCTACGACGCGTGGTTCCTTGATAATCCGAATGTTCTCGAATCAGAAGTACGCCTTGTGGCATCAACCCTGCGAAATGCCGGGCGGGTGCTGTCCGTAGGATGCGGTAGCGGCCTGTTTGAAAAAATAATGCGCGACGAATTCGGCATAACGGTTACCGACGGTGTAGAACCCTCCCCCGCAATGGCCGAAATAGCCCGCAAGCGAGGCATGGACGTTACCGAGGCAACAGCCGAGGAATTCGACTATCCGGCCGGGGAGTACGACACCATCCTGTTCAACGGCTCCCCCAGCTATATAACCGACCTCGACACCGTGTTGTCAAAAGTATATGCCGCCCTCAAACCCGGAGGACGCGTCGTGCTGGTGGATGTGCCGAAAGAAAGCACCTACGGCTTGATGTACAACCTGGCGAAAGCCCTCGGCACCTGGGACCACCCGTTACTCGAAGGCGCATATCCCCCAAATCCCTACCCGATTGAATTCGTGAATGTTGCCAATTGGCGCACAACAGCCGAAAAAATCGCACTTCTCGAAAAAAACGGGTTCAGAAACATCGAATCGGCACAGACCCTGACAACACATCCCCTCTATTCCGACCTGGCGGCGGAAGAGCCTGTACCCGGTCACGACCGGGGCGACTATGTGGCTTTGACCGCCATAAAATAATTCCCGGATTACATCCTCACAGAAACATAGTGACATGGACACCAAATGGAGCCAGGAAGCATGGAACGCTTCTGAAAACATATATAACACCATCCTGCAACTCCCCTTCATCAAGGAACTTGCCGACGGCACACTGCCTATGGAAAAGTTCCTGCACTATATCAGGCAGGACAACCTGTATCTCGATGACTACAGCCGCGTACTCGCCCACATAGCATCGCGCCTTGGCAACATCGACGATGTTGCAACATTCCTTGAGTTCGCAAGCGACGGTGTTGCCATGGAAAAGAGCCTGCATGCAATCTATGCGCATGAAGGCGGGGTGGTAAAAACACCCGCATGCCTTTTCTACACATCGCTTCTGAAGGCACAGGCTTATGAAAACGTGGCAGTGGAGGCAGCCGCCATCCTGCCCTGTTTCTGGATTTACCAAAAGGTAGGCGAACACATCCTCTCGATAGCGAAAATGGAAGGCAACCCTTATGCCGACTGGATCAAAGCTTATTCCGACCCGGCTTTCGACAAAGCGACACGCCGGGCCATAGAGTTGTGCGACCGCCTTGCCGATGCAGCCGACGAAGCTACCCGCCGCCGCATGACCAACATATATGTGGCATGCTCACGCCTGGAATGGATGTTTTGGGATTCGGCCTACCGCCTCGGTTCCTGGCCGGTATAAATCACCAGACAACCCGGATAACCACTTGCAAAAACATCAATATGAAAATGACATATAACACAGCCCTGACCATTGCCGGTTCCGACCCTTCGGGAGGTGCCGGTTTGCAGGCCGACCTCAAAACATTCTCGGCACTGGGAGTCTACGGTGCATCAGCCGTTGTCGCCGTGGTTGACGAGAACACCGTGGGGGTATATGGCGTGCATCCGATTCCGGTGAATTTCGTACAGGGGCAAATCCGCTCGGTACTCGACGATATCGGTGCCGACGCCGTGAAAATAGGCATGCTCCATGACTCGGAACTCATACGTGGCGTTCTATCCACCTTGCAGGAATATCCCGATGTGCGCCGCATAGTGCTTGACCCCGTCATGGTAGCCACCTCAGGCGACCCGCTGCTGCAACCTGAGGCGGTAGCCACGCTACGCGACGAGTTGCTGCCATATGCAAAGGTCATAACCCCCAACCTCCCTGAGGCATCACTGCTCTTGGGAGAAACTGTCGACCACCAGGACCAGTTCGAGGATGCTGCCCGTGCCCTTTCACGACTCAACGACTCAAAAGTCTCGGTAATGCTCAAGGCAGGGCATCTCGAAAACAACACCCTGACCGATATTTTCTACAATGCCGAGACCGGCGAATTCCTGCGTCTCACAACCCCGCGTGTCGACACACCGAACACACATGGCACCGGATGCACGCTCTCGTCGGCCATTGCCGCCTACCTTGCCAAAGGTGCCGACCTGGATACTGCCGCACAGCTTGCAAAAGAATACATAGCCAACGCCATTGCGGCAGGCGCCAACTATAGAATCGGACGCGGGCACGGCCCGGTGCATCATTTCCACACCCTTTGGAAATAACCCGGCATACAGACCATATCCGGCAAAAACATTTTCCCACATAAAAAACGCTACCGACCTTATGCAGATAATACCGGCAACACCGCAACACGCCAATGACATAGCACGCGCCGTCATGATGGCTATCGGAGATGAGATATGCGCCGACTTCGCATCTCCCGACCACAGCACCGACGATGTAGAGCGCCTTTTCACACACCTGGCCTCGCTCGACGACTCACAATACAGCTACCTGAACACCCTGGTGGCACTGGATGAGAACGAAAACGTGGTCGGAGTGTGTGTGGGTTATGACGGGGCGCGTCTTCACCAGCTGCGCAGGCATTTCTTCGAAGCCGCAAAAACATTCCTGAACCGCAACATGGAAGGGATGGACGATGAAACCTCTCCCGACGAATTCTATCTTGACACACTGGCAGTGTCGCCCATGCATAGGGGTAAAGGGATAGGGAGCATGCTTCTGAAAGCCATGATAGGGAAAGCCAAGGCTTCGGGCAAACCCGCCGGGTTGCTGGTCGACAAAACCAACCCCAAAGCAGCCGCGCTCTATCATTCCCTCGGGTTCATCCACATCGATGACCGCCCGTTTGCCGGAGTGCCGATGTCGCATCTGCGGCTGACCTGAATAGTCGAGACATAAAGACATGGCGGTGTGTCAAAATTCAATATTTTGGCACACCGCCGTTGTTTTCGCCCTTATGGCGAGGATGCTGTCAGAATGGTTCAGATGGTAGGAGCCTGCGGGTGAGGCTGAAGGAAGTTGACTTAGGTCAATGACCAAAGCCGAATCCCACAAGCGACTACCCGGATGGACCATTATGACACACCCCCTTGTTTCTAGACCTTAAGTTGTCAATGATGGTGATGCTTATGATGCTTGTGGTGTTTCTTATAATGCTTGTACATCTTCTTATGATGTTTGTACTGGTCTTCCAGCCAGTCCTCGTAGTCATCATCATCGTCATCATAGTAATAATGACCGGGGGCAGTGCCGACAACTATGCCGCCGGGAAGATAAACCCCTACTGCAGGCGAAGCATGCCGCATCGCCTTGCGATAACGCTTTGCAGCCTTTTTATAGTTTTTGGGCGAAACCACCGGGTAATAATCCATCCCCGGGCGTAAAGGCACGCAAACAGGGACTGGCGGCGGGGGTGCCACCACCACTGCCGGAAACAACGGCGGCACATTGGTTACATTGAAATTAAAACCGTCGGTGCCTGCATTTACCGAAAAGAACGTCTGCCCGTCTATGGCGGGAAGCGCAAGTGCGGAAACCACCGCCAATGATATTATCCGTCTCATAATCAATCGTTGACACATTCAAACAAATCCCATTCGCCGCTATAGGCAAATCCCCCCTGTTTGTATGGATACAAACAAATAGGATAAGTGGTTGGTTCGTAACCGATAAATAAACAGTTACAGTTACTCTTCGGTTTCCTCTTCACGGGGTATCCTATGCACCCTGAGTTCACCGATATGCGACTGGTTCATCTTTGTCACCTCAAACATGAACCCATGCCAGCCCACCCTTTCACCAACCGAAGGCAACTGGCGGGTCAGTTCCAGAATCAGACCGCCCACGGTCACATAATTGGCAGGCTGATAGAGCGACGCCTCGTCAAAATAGTTCAGGAAGTCATAAACCGGGCACTGGGCATTGACAATAACACCACCGTCAGGCGCCGCAACGATATAAGGCTCCGTGACCGAACTGTCGCATCCACCCACAAGCCCGTCGAGAATATCGTTAAGGGTGATAACACCCTGCATCGAACCGAACTCGTCGCACACCACGAAACAGTGCACACGCTCGGCCTTCAGTCGCTCCAACGCGCCATAAACCGTCATACTCTCAGGGATGAACACCCCCGGTGTCATAACCCGCTCAAGCTGGAAACCGGGCTTGTCGAGAGTCAGAATCAAATCCTTTAACGACACGACCCCTCTCACCTCCTCACGTTCACTGTCGAACACAGGATAGGAATCGTGCAGTTCTGCGGCAAGCTCCTCCTTGATTTCATCAGCTGTCATACCGATGTTGAAAGCCACAACATCCTTACGGCTCGTCATAACCGACGATACACGCTGGTCGCCAAGCACAAGTGCACGGGTCATGATATCCTTCTCGACAGGCATCACCTCACCCGAGGCCGCACCGCTGTCGATAATCTGCCTTACATCGCCCTCGGTCACTCTGTTTTCATCGGCAGGCAGGCGCAACAAACGCACCAAAACCCCTGTAGAGACCGACAACAGCCAAACAAACGGCATGGCCGCCAACGAAAGCAGGCGCATGGGGCGGGCTACGATTTTGGCAACACTGTTTGATGCCGCCAGGGCTATCCTCTTCGGCACAAGCTCGCCTACAACGATTGAAAGATAGGTGACTATGACCACTATCGAAGTCTGGGCTACCGGCCTCGCATACCTGGGGGAAACACCCCAGTCGGCAAGTATATCGGCAAACGTCGCACTTATCGTCGCACCGGAATAAAGACCGGTGAGAATCCCGATAAGGGTGATGCCGATTTGTATGGTCGACAGGAAACGATCAGGATCGTCGGCTATTTCAAGCGCGGTTTTAGCAGCCTTGTTGCCACGGCGGCTCTCCTGCTCCAAACGCGGTTTACGCACGGAAATCAAGGCCGCCTCCGACATCGAAAACAGCCCGTTTAACAAAATAAGTCCAATAATTATAAGCAATTCATCCATTGTGGAAGCAAGTGATGGCAGGTATTTCAAACATAACAACAATCAACCACCAGTAATGGTTTATGCGCACATACGTCACCTTGCATAGTGCGGCATATCCTCAGGCACCACCATGGAGATTTCCACCATCCCGGCCACCTCCCCGTCACGACGCCATGGTGTCTGGTAGATAACCTTGCGCTGCCCGTTTTTCGATATCGTATAGGCATTGCTTTCGCCGGTGGCAAGCATATGGCGGATTTTGGACTTAGATGCCTCGGAGTGACATTCGAAAAGATTCTTGCCGATAAGGTCGCCATGGCTGGCAAAAGTCTGCCTGGCCCTGTCGTTCATGTAGAGAATCACACCTTCGGAATCACAAACCGTGACGGCACAATTAATGGCATCAGGCCATTTCAAATCATCGTTTGACATGTTTTATATTGATTTTTCGTAGATGCCCCTACATGCGTCGGGGGCAGTATGCCGCAAAGATATAAAAAGTGGTAAAAATATGTGCAACATAACGCACCCCGAACAAAAATTTCATTAAATTTGCCAATGGAAGGCACAAACGGCCGTGGCTTTCCTGTAACCACACAGCGCGGCATCCGCCAATAACGGCCTTCAAGAGATATTCACCTTTTTAATAAACATATCACACCTCATCTGACCATGGAACTCCCATTTGCCGAATCATGGCGCATCAAGATGGTTGAACCCATCCGCAAAAGCACCCGCGAAGAACGTGAACAATGGATCAAGGACGCACACTACAACGTGTTCCAGCTTCCTGCCGAACAAGTCTACATCGACCTTCTAACCGACTCCGGCACCGGCGCCATGAGCGACCGCCAATGGGCCGCCATGATGACAGGCGACGAAAGTTATGCCGGCGCCCGCTCGTTCTTCAACATGCGGAACGCCGTTGAACGCATCACAGGGTTCCCCCTGGTAATACCTACCCACCAGGGGCGTGCCGCCGAAAACGTGCTTTTCAGCGCCCTCGTCAAAGAGGGGCATGTGGTGCCGGGCAACTCCCATTTCGACACCACCAAAGGGCACATTGAAAGCCGCAAGGCTTTTGCTGTTGACTGCACTATCGATGAAGCCAAGGATACCCAGCTCGAACACCCGTTCAAAGGCAACGTCGACATCGAAAAACTCGAAAAAGCCGTGAGCGAGAACCCCGGCAACGTGCCGTTTATCATCGTAACGGTGACGAACAACACCGCAGGCGGCCAGCCTGTTTCCATGGCCAACCTCCGCGCCGTCCGCGAACTCGCCGACCGCCACGGCCTGCGCGTAATCTTCGACTCGGCACGCTTTGCCGAAAACGCCTACTTCATCAAGACGCGTGAGGAAGGATATGCCGACAAGACCATCAAGGAAATAGTACGCGAAATGTTCCAGCTCGCCGACGGCATGACTATGTCGGCAAAAAAGGACGCTATCGTCAACATGGGCGGGTTCATCGCCACACGCCACCAGGACTGGGCGGAAGCAGCTCAGAAATTCTCAATCCCCTTCGAAGGATACCTCACATATGGCGGCATGAACGGCCGCGACATGGAGGCCCTTGCGGTAGGTCTTGACGAAAATACCGAATTCGACAACCTGCACACACGCATCCACCAGGTAGAATACCTCGCAAAACGTCTCGACGAATTCGGCATTCCCTACCAACGTCCCGCCGGAGGCCACGCCATTTTCGTCGACGCATCGAAAATCCTCACAAACGTACCCAAAGAGGAATTCCCCGCACAGACACTTACCGTAGAACTTTATCGTGAAGCGGGCATACGCGGTTGCGAAATCGGATATATCCTCGCCGACCGTGATCCCGTGACCCGCGAAAACCGCTTCGGCGGACTCGACCTTCTGCGCCTGGCCATTCCCCGTCGCACCTACACCGACAACCATATGGACGTTGTAGCCGTAGCACTCAAAAACGTGTTCGACCGCAGGAATGAAATCACCAGGGGCGTGAAAATCACATGGGAAGCTCCCCTGATGCGCCACTTCACAGTGCAGCTTGCACCGGCCGACTAACACCTATATCCAAACATAATCTGACAACATACGGGGTTGCGCCAACGTTGGCGCAACCCCGTATGTGTTATCTGAAATTATCAATATGCCATAAGGCACAGGCGGTCAATCCATCTGCTCGTCAGCCGCATTGCGGGGGAGCGATTTAGAGATATAATAGAACACTATAACCACCAACGTCACAATCACATATGCGATTGCGGTGGAATGCAGCACATTGCCTAACCCAACCAAAGGGGAAACGACTGCCCCGACAACATAGCCTGCAATCCCGAGCAAAGAGGATGCCTCACCTGCCCAACAAAATCTCAGATACAGCCCGGATACAACCAGTCTTAATCCGGAATATCCTTCGCACAAAGGTAAATTCCGGCCCCGTTATTTTCTGAAACTAATGCGCCAAATAATGGCACGAAAAGCACCTGTGTGACGCCATAAACGCATCGCAGCCGCCCGGTCCGTAATGCCTACGGCGGGGCAGCTGCGATATGTGATATAAAAACAGTACTGACGTGTGTCAGCCAGGAATCAGAGCTTGGCTTTGATGGCTGCGGTTTCAGCCTCGTAGCCCGGTTTCTCAAGAAGTGCGAACATGTTGCGCTTGTAGTCCTCGACACCAGGCTGGTTGAACGGGTTCACATCGAGGAGATAGCCCGAAATGCCACACGCCTTTTCGAAGAAATAAATCAGCTCGCCGAGGTATTCCTCCTTGAGGGCGGGAACGGTGATGCGGATGTTGGGTACTCCGCCGTCGACATGGGCGATGCGGGTGCCGAGTTCGGCCATCTTGTTCACTTCGTCGACACGTTTGCCTGCGATATAGTTGAGGCCGTCGAGGTTGGCTTCGTCAGTGGGGATTACGGTTTTGTGGTCGGTGTGTTCAACCGAAAGGACGGTTTCGAAAATGGTGCGTTCGCCATCCTGTATCCACTGGCCCATAGAGTGGAGGTCGGTCGAGAAATCGACTGCTGCGGGGAAAATCCCCTTGTGGTCTTTACCCTCCGATTCGCCATAGAGCTGTTTCCACCATTCGCCGAAGAAATGGAGTTTGGGGCTGTAGTTTACGAGGATTTCGATTTTTTTGCCCGCACGGTAAAGCGCGTTGCGGGTCTCGGCATAGAGATATGACGGGTTGTTTTCGCCGGGCTGGGCGGTGGCAGCCTCCATGCGGCGGGCACCTTCAAGAAGTGCACGGATGTCGTAACCGGCAACGGCGATGGGAAGCAATCCCACAGGGGTAAGCACCGAGAAGCGGCCCCCCACGTTATCCTCGATTACGAAGGTTTTGTAACCCTCTTCGGTGGCGAGCTGGCGAAGGGCACCACGTTTCGCATCGGTCACAGCCACAATGCGTTTTGCAGCCTCGGCCTTGCCTACCTGGGATTCGAGCTGCTCTTTAAGCAGGCGGAAGGCGATGGCAGGTTCGGTGGTAGTGCCTGATTTCGAGATTACGATGATGCCGAAGTTTTTGTCGCGAAGCAAATCCTGAAGCTCGTAGAGGTAGTCCTCGCCGATGTTCTGGCCGGCGAACAGCACGCGGCAACGACGCTTGTCGTCGGTGCGGAGCATAGAGAAACTGTCGCCGAGAGCCTCAATCACAGCTTTGGCGCCGAGATAGCTGCCGCCGATACCTACGGCAACAACGAAATCGCATGTTTCACGGAGCTGCTGTGCGCAGGCTTCGATGTCGGCCACAAGAGAGTCGGGGGTTTCCGAAGGGAGTTTCACCCATCCGAGGAAGTCGGCACCCAGGCCGCTGCCGTCATAAAGTTTCTTCAAACCTTCGTTTGCCTCAGGGTCGAGAGCCTGTATCTGCCCGGCAGTCACGGTGCCAAGCACGTTTTTAACATCAACATTTAATGTGCTCATATATAGAAAATTTAGAAATAAGCGAAACCAATTGTCCTAATCCTTCCCCGAAGTAAGATATATCTCCCCTGTCCTATCTAACGCTTTCCCCACTGCAAAGTTAGATAAAATCGCCGAGCTTTTATCCCACCCCACCAAAAACTTAGATGTTGTTTAATAAAAACAGATTTTATTAAACAACATCTTGACTAATCCTATCAAAGCATTGTATCAAAATGCAAGATTTGACTCAATGAAATCACATTGACTCTCATTAGCCGGTTTCAGATTCCCGTAGCGGGGTTATTTCTTGCGCCAGAGGTAGAGCTTGTCGGAGGGGCGGATTTTTGAGGGTACTGCGATGGAGAAGCTGTCGCCTTTGACGGCTTTGCGCGCCGGATGGAGGTTGACGCGGAGTTCGTCGATGGTGAGGATGATGGTGCCGGTGGTAGGGCCGGTGATTACAACCTCGTCGCCGGGGCGCAGCTCGCCGCTCTCCATATAGAATTCGGCCACGCCGATGTTGGAGAAGTAGCGCACCCCCTTTGCACGGTATTCCTTGACACGGGTTGCCGAGGAGCCGTATTTGCTCGACCATTCGCCGAGGCGCTGCCCCAGGTAGTAACCGTTCCAAAATCCACGGTTGAAGATTTTGCCAAGCTGTTCGTCCCAACGTGCGATTTTATCATCGGAATATGTGCCGTCGCATATGGCTTGCAGCGCCTCGCTGTAGCTCTGCACGGCTATGGTGACATATTCGGGACCGCGGGCGCGTCCCTCGATTTTGAACACACTGACCCCGGCATCAATCATCTTGTTGAGGAAATGGATGGTTTTCAAATCCTTGGGCGACATGATGTATTTGTTGTCGATGGCGAGTTGCTCACCTGTCTCGAGGTCGGTCACCTCATACCCTCTCCGGCAGATCTGGGTGCAGGCACCACGGTTGGCCGAAGAGTTCATTTCATGCAGGCTGAGGTAGCATTTACCCGATACGGCCATGCAGAGGGCGCCGTGGCAGAACATCTCGATACGCACGAGTTCCCCACGGGGGCCCCGCACGTCGTCGCGCACGATTGCATCATGGATGGCACGCACCTGGTCGAGGTTCAGTTCGCGGGCGAGCACCACAACATCGGCATACTGCGCGTAGAATTTCACCGCGTCGATGTTCGATATGCTTTGCTGGGTCGAGATATGCACCTCCACCCCACGGCTGCGGGCATAGAGAATCGCCGATATATCGCTGGCGATTATCGCTGATATGCCGCTCTGGGCAACAGCGTCGATAATCTCGTGGCATTTGGCGATATCCTCGTCATAAATTATGGTATTGACCGTGAGGTAGGATTTCACCCCGTGCTCGTCGCAGATGGAGGCGATGTTGCGCAGATCGTCGAGAGTGAAATTCACACTCGAACGCGCACGCATGTTCAACCCCTCCACACCGAAATATATCGCGTCAGCACCGGCATTGATTGCCGCATGCAGGCTCTCGTAGCTCCCCACAGGAGCCATTATCTCAAAATCTTTCCTTTTCATAACCGCAAAGTTACGCAAAAGCCCCGACACCTTGAACATCGACGGTGTTGAATAATGTCTGTCAAACAACATTTTAATTGCAAGATAGATGCGAAATCGCTAATTTTGCCCAGGAAGCAACGGATGCTTCATAGTTTAAATTTTCAGTATTATGAATATAGCCGTTTACTGCTCGGCACGGGAAAACATTGCCGGAGAATGCTTCGAGGATGCGAGGCGGCTGGGGGCGTGGATAGGGGAAAACGGCCACATGCTTGTTTATGGCGGGTTGGCCATGGGGCTTATGGAGGCCGTAGCCTCAGCCACGGCCGGAGGCAAGGTTATGGGCGTTGTGCCGGAAACAAGGCAGCACCGCCAGCACACGTCGAACACGGTCAGCATACCGGTTTGTTCGTTGCATGAGCGCAAACAGATTATGGAGGAAAATGCCGATGTGTTCGTGGCATTGGACGGAGGCTTCGGCACCGTCGACGAAGTTATGTCGGCACTGGCCACCATGTCGTTTTTCAACGAACCGAAACCCATGCTGCTGCTCAACCGCAACGGGCTTTACGACCCACTGGCCACAATGTTCGACGAGATGGTGAGACGCGGGCTGATGTTTGCGGAAGTGCCGCAGCGGATTACATTGTGTGCCGACATGGGGGAACTTATTGCCGCGCTTGGCCGTTTAACAGGAAAAAAGGTTTAAGATATGAAGATTTATACACGAACCGGCGATGCCGGTACGACGTCGCTTGTCGGTGGCAAGCGCGTGCGAAAAGACTCCGTACGTCTCGACGCCTACGGCTCCGTCGACGAATTGAACTCATTCCTGGGTATGCTTATCGCATCAGAAGGACTTGAATCCGAAGCCGGTGATACGCTCCGCATGGTGCAGAACAAGCTTTTCAATGTCGGCGCATACCTTGCAACCGACAATACCGACAACCCGATGGCCGAACCTTCCGGCCTGGGACACAAGGCAATCGGCGAACTTGAGCGGCAAATCGACCTGATGACCGACCGTCTGCCCGAACTGCGCGCCTTCATCCTCCCCGGAGGATGCCCGGCGGCGGCATTGGCCAATGTGTGCCGGGCTGTGTGCCGGCGTGCCGAACGCCGCGTCATAGCGCTCACACAGGAAGCACGCGTAGACGACATAGTTATACGCTTCCTCAACCGCCTGAGCGATTACCTTTTCACACTCGGACGCTACGCCAACCATATCTCGGGCGTGGCGGAGCTGGAATGGAGGAAAGAGTGAATAATATGGAGGCCATAGAATTTAGTCACGCCGGATAACAATATTTACCGTAGAGTGCCGTTATTCCGATAACCGATGCAATACCCATCCGGTGCACACCCCTATCGCGAAATAAGAATATACAACGAAATAAGATAAAACGCTATGTATTGGACACTTGAACTTGCCTCCAAACTTGAGGACGCACCCTGGCCCGCAACACGCGAGGAACTCATAGATTACGCCCAGCGTTCGGGCGCCCCCCTCGAAGTAATCGAAAACCTCCAGGAAATCGAGGACGAAGGCGAAACCTACGAATGCATCGAGGACATCTGGCCCGACTACCCCTCCAAAGAAGACTTCTTCTTCAACGAGGAGGAATACTAATAGTGCAAGTAATTGATTATCAGTGGTTAAGAAGAGGTTATTTTCTTGACCACTGACTTTTTTATGTATTTTCATATCCTCAGATGACCTCAGATGTCGCGGTTTTCTTGGCCAAGAATATTTGTTTTCCTGGCTAAATTCAGATACTCCTCCGAGGTTTGTGTGCGCCAGAAGTTGCACACAAGGCAACCAAAAATAGTTGATTTTGCAAAATCAACCAAAATTGGTTGTGAACATTGCAATTTATCCGTATATTTGTAGTCATGAAAATCGGAGCGATAATAACAGGAGATATTGTGGATTCCACAAAAATGACAGCAGAAGAGCGTGCTACGATGTTACGAATGTTGCAGTCCCTGCCGGTATTGCTGTCACCTTTGGGTAAAACAGATATTGAGATTTTCAGAGGGGATAGTTTCCAGGTGAAAGTTGCAGAACCAAGCAAGGCATTGCATATGGCACTTACGATACGGGCTATTATCCGCGCCAATAAATTTGCAGGTAATAATCATCAATGGGATGCTCGCATGGCAATTGGTATCGGAACATTAGACTATGAAACGGACTTACTATCCACAAGTGACGGCGAAGCATATAGATTATCAGGCAAATGTCTTGACTCCATAGGCAAGGGTCGTTTATGCATTAAGACTCCTTGGGAGGATGTTAATAAAGAGCTGACGGTTTCCACTATATTTGCTGATGATATAGTGACAGGGTGGACTCAAAGTCAAAGCAGGATAATGTTTGAGAAGCTTGTCAAGAATAATAGTCAGGAAGAAATCGGCAATATACTTGGTGTTTCCAGACAGATGGTCAGCAAGTCCTTGAAGGCAGCCAAAGATGCCTTGATTTCTGTATATGTCAAAAGATTTGAGGAACTGATTAATCATAAAACGATATGAGCGCAGTAATAATTCTTATAAAACTGATAGCGGCGCATCTCGTAGGAGATTTCATATTGCAGTCTGACAAGATGTGTGCGGATAAGTTTTCCAAAAATAAAACTGTCAGATATCGTGCATTGTCTGAGCATGCTATCATTCAGGCGACATTGGCATATCTGCTTGTCGCGCAATGGACAAACTGGGTTGTCCCGCTTGTCATTGGTGTCAGCCACTTTCTGATAGACTTGATAAAGACTCACTTCAAGCGAAAAAATCTTGTCGGCTTTCTATGCGATCAGTTGGTCCATTATTGTGTCATCGTTGTTCTATGGTTTACAGCATTCGCTAATCATGACTTCAATCCTGCTACGGAAATCTTCTCTGCAAATTTTTGGTTTGTTACAACGGCGTATATCGCGGTACTCTCGCCCACATCAGTTTTGATAAAATCCTTCATTGAATATGAGAAATGGTTGCCGGCAGATGCTTCTTTAAAAGGATTGCCCAATGCCGGAAAATGGATTGGTTATCTTGAAAGAATACTAATACTGACATTTGTTTTCACCAGCAATATTGAAGGAGTCGGATTCCTGTTAGCCGCAAAATCTGTATTCCGTTTCGGCGAACTCAGCAAGGCTAAAGATATCAAGACGACGGAGTATGTACTGATTGGCACTTTTACCAGTTTCACAATCGCGATATTGCTTGGCTTTGGCGCAGACTGGCTCATGGATATGAATTTAGAATGATAGGTGATTATAAAGTTAAATTGATCTTGTTTTACATGATTTTTGCCATCTGATATCATAGTATGGTATTAATATAGGATTTCGAGTTTTCTTGGCCAAGCGCTATGATTTTCTTGACCAATTCGATTTTAAGCCGTCAGACACCGTGGTTTTCTTTGCCAAATTCCGCAAAAAGCAACTATTTATCTAATTATCAATTATACGAACACTTTTCAACGAGGAAGAGTATTGATTAGAAATTAGCCGAAGTATTCGGCATAAATATTTAAGATACAAGCGATTGGCAAGCAACAAACAAACTTGTCAATCGCTTTTTGCATTCTTTTATCGCAAAATAAGCTTGCTATAAGGCCGACAACTGGGGCGACCGCCCGATGCAGGACAACGACCCTAACCAAGGTGGCAACAACCTCCCCATGAGTGAGGACCGCCTCACCTGAGCGTAGCCACCCCGGCAAAAGGCACATAGGAGCGCCTGCCGGTTTTTGTCAACATCCACGGCGGCGGGTTCTTCACCGGTTCATATGCCGGCACACAGGACAGTGATGTCAATGACGGTATCGCTTATTTCAGCATTGCCTACCGCCTCGGAGCATTCGGCTTCATGGCTCATCCTGAAGCAGCCAAGGAATCGGAGCGGGGAATTGCCGGGAATTACGGCCTTATGGACCAGGTTATGGCCTCGCAATGGATTCATGACAATATCGCCAGATCTATTTCACCATCGACTGGAATGATGCCGGAACCGGTGTCTCGAACTCCATGAGTTTGCTGGTTACCGGGTGGATGAACACCAGTGTGCGTGCATGCAGGGCGAGCCGGCGTATCGGCGAGGTACGTGCGCCATACCGGCGGTCACCAGCAATGGGATGGCCTATGTGCTGCATGTGCACGCGAATCTGGTTCTTGCGGCCGGTTTCCAGCTCCACATCCACAAGGGTGTAGCCATTGGCGCATTTCAACGTGCGGTAGCGGGTATATGCCAGCTTACCATCCTGTTCGTTATCCGTCACATAAACCGTATGCTGCGAGTTTTCGGCAAGATAAGTCTTCACCTCACCTTCGGCGGGGAAAAGTTTTCCTTCAACCACACACACATACTGCCGACGGCGCACCATATTGTTCCAGTTATGCTGCAACCTGTCCTTGGCCTCTACATTTTTGGCAAACACCATCAGCCCCGAAGTGTGCTGGTCGAGCCGGTGGACGATAAAAATCTTGTTACGCGGATCCTGCGCCTTGAGGTAGTCACGCATGATGGAATAGGCCGTGCCATCCTTGATTTTATCATTGCCGATCGAAAGAATCCCGTAACCCTTGTTGACCACAAGGATATCGTCATCCTCGTAGACCAGCTGCACACGGCGGTTATAGAACGTGACAAAAGCCCGGGTCAGGTTAACCCTCACCTCGTCGCCCTCGTCAAGCCCCATATCGAACTGTCGCGTCACCTTGCCGTTGACCATCACCTGGTCATATTTCAGAAGCTCCTTCACATTGGTGCGCTTACGGTCGGGCATCTTTGCGAAAAGGAATTCGAGCAACCCCGACGGGGCATCGGCAACGAATGTCAGTATGGTATCGGGGCGGAACGGCCGACGCTCGGCCCCTGGTTTGAACGCTTGTTTCTTCATTTCTTTTTGCTGCGGGGACGTGCCGGTTTGGCATCCGACGATGCTATGATTTCGCGGCATTCCTCCAGGGTAAGGGCAGCCGGGTCGGCCACAGTTTTGGGAATCTTGTAATTGCTCTTCTTATATTTGATATAAACGCCGAAACGCCCGTTGAGAATCTGGAGGTCGGAATCCTCGGGGAATGTCTTGGCAACCTTGTTGGCCTCGGCGGCACGCTTATCCTTTATCAAGGTCTCGGCCTCCTCAAGGGTGATATGGGCAGGCGACAATTCCTTTGGAATGGACACGAATTTGCCGTCGTGCTTGACATAGGGGCCGAAACGGCCTATCGCCACGGTTACGTCGCTACCTTCGAATTCACCTATCGTGCGTGGGAACTCAAACAGCTTCAACGCCTCTTCAAGCGTGATTGTGCTCACCGACTGGCCTTTAAGCAAAGAGGCAAACTGGGGTTTCTCCTCACCCTCGCCATCGCCCAGCTGAATCATCGGGCCGAAACGGCCTATTTTCACCGACACAGGTTTGCCGCTAGCAGGGTCGTTGCCCAATATCCGTTCACCCACCTTATGCTCCAGACGCATGTTAAGTGCCTTGTCGACAGTTGGATGGAAATCGGTATAGAACGATTTTATCTCGTTGCTCCATGGAAGTTTCCCTTCGGCAATACTGTCGAATTTCTCTTCGATCTGAGCGGTGAAATTATAATCGAGGATGTCGGGGAAATAATCGGTAAGGAAAGCATTAACTACCTCGCCTATATCGGTAGGCACGAGTTTGCCGCGTTCGGAACCTACAACCTCGCTTCTGACCTCCGATGCGACCTTGCCACCTGCAAGGGTCAGCACCGTGTAATCGCGAGGCATCCCCTCTTTTTCCCCCTTCTCCACATATTCACGTTGCTGGATGGTGGATATGGTGGGTGCATAGGTCGACGGGCGCCCTATCCCCAGTTCCTCCATCTTCTTTACAAGGGAGGCTTCGGTGTAGCGCGGCGGTTGCTGTGTGTAACGCTGCGTGGCTTTCATATCGGCAAGCGTCAGCACATCACCCTTGCCCATTGCCGGAAGCAGACCTTGCAACGCTTCGTCGGCGGCAGCATCGTCATCCTTATCCTCCATATAGATTTTCAGGAAGCCATCGAATTTGATTACCTCGCCTGTTGCGGCAAAATGCCCCGGCAATGCGCCCTGCATCCCCTTGGGTTCTATATCGACGGTGGTCTTTTCAATCTCGGCATCAGCCATCTGCGATGCCACGGTACGCTTCCATATAAGCGCATACAGGCGTTTTTCCTGCGACGTACCGTCGATAGTGTGGTGGTTTATGTATGTGGGGCGTATGGCTTCGTGAGCCTCCTGCGCACCTTTTGACGATGTGTGGTAATGTCTAACCTTAAGGTATTTATCGCCCAACGTGGCGGCAATTTCCTTTTCAAGGGCGGAAATGGCAAGCGCCGACAGGTTAAGCGAGTCGGTACGCATGTATGTGATATGCCCGGCCTCATAAAGGCGCTGTGCCACCATCATTGTCTGCGACACGGTGAAACCGAGCTTGCGCGCGGCTTCCTGCTGCAGTGTGGAGGTTGTGAACGGCGGTGCAGGCGATTTCTTGACGGGACGCACTGTCACATCCGTCACTTCGAAGTCTTTACCCGCACATGCCTCCAGGAGTTTCCGTGCCTCGGCCTCGGAAGGGAGACGGCGCGACAGCTCTGCACGGACACCGTTACCCCCTTTGTCGGAAAAATCGGCGTTCACACGATAGAACTGCTCGGGCTTGAAATTCTTGATTTCATTTTCCCGCTCCATTATAAGCCTAACTGCTACGGACTGCACACGCCCGGCCGATAGTGCAGGTTTGATTTTTTTCCACAGGACCGGCGACAGTTCGAAACCCACTATACGGTCAAGCACACGGCGCGCCTGCTGTGCGTCGACAAGGTTGATGTCGATGTTGCGCGGGTTCTCTATCGCATGCAGTATGGCGTCCTTGGTGATTTCGTGAAACACGATGCGGCGCGTGTTTTCAGGCTTAAGTTTCAGCACCTCGTAAAGGTGCCAGGCAATAGCCTCCCCCTCGCGGTCCTCATCGGAAGCGAGCCACACCATCTGTGCCTCCTTTGCCATCTTCTTAAGCTCGGAAACAAGAGCCTTCTTGTCGTCGGGAATCTCGTATTCGGGAGTAAAACCATTCTCCACATCGATGCCGAAATTCTTTTTCCTGAGGTCGCGTATGTGGCCGTAACTCGACATTACGGTGAAATCGGGACCAAGGAATTTTCCGATGGTTTTAGCTTTGGCAGGAGACTCTACTATGACAAGGTTTTTCACCATGGGTGGGAGTATTTAGGGGGTATCGACATTCAAAATTTTGGCAAAATTACTAAAAACACAGGTAAAAACACCTTATTTAATGTAATTTATCAATCTTACCAACAAAAACACCAATCAACGGGTTCAATTTATGCCACACGTTTCAGCGCAATGCAAGGTAGAACTGCCATATGGCCAAAGCCGTGCTCACCGACACATTCAGCGAATGCTTGGTGCCTTCCTGCGGGATTTCGAGGCACACGTCGGCGGCATCGACAACATCCTGCCCCACCCCGTTGACCTCATGCCCGGCAACCACCGCATAGCGGGCATCCCGTTCCGGGACGAACCTGTCGAGCGGCACACTCCCGTTGACCTGCTCAAGGGCGCACACCGTGTAGCCATGTTCTTTCAACCATCCCACAGCCTCCATCGTACCGGCAAAATAACGCCACGCAACGGAATCCTCCGCACCTAGCGCGGTTTTATGTATCTCGGGCGAAGGCGGGGTCGCGGTTATCCCGCACAACAGGATTTCCTCTACACGGAAAGCATCCGATGTCCTGAACACCGACCCGATATTGTTAAGGCTCCTGATATTGTCGAGCACCACAACCAGCGGCAGCTTCCCCTTGCGGCGATACTCCTCTACAGAATCGCGCCCCATCTCCCATATTGTTTTTTTAAGCATGATGAATTCAGAAAAATGTTAACCGAAGCCATCCCGGCCCCGTTATGGAAAACCTTGTTTCAGCTATCAAAGGTAAACGATTCCATTCAAACCTGCAAACCTGCACAACAGGCGCTATAAATGCGATAAGCATCATTCGTTGCATTTTTTGGATTATTCAGTGTCAAATGCTGACAGGCTATTCCTCTAACTTTGTAGTATCCGAAAAGGTTAAAGTCCCGGCCGGGGAAACACGCCGTGCAACCCTGTCGGTCCCTGCCACGGAGCTGGCGCTCTACACCACCGCCCACGGCTGGGAAATCGAACCCGGCGATTTCGAAATACAGGTAGGGCGCTCATCCGATAACATCCTGTTCAGAAAGAAAGTTACCTACAGGCAAACAGATGCCGACAGGTTCAAACTATAGCAGCACACGGCAACAGAAAACACAAGATACAAAAAAACAGGCTCTATGTCGGAATCCGACATAGAGCCTGTAAAATTTTCAAACAGGTTTGAAATCGTATGCAATCCTGTATTATTCGGCTACTGCAGGAGCTTCCTGCTCTGCCACCGTCTCAGCAACGACAGTTTCTGTTGCTTCTTCAACGGGGGCTTCGGCAGCAGGTGCCTGTACGGGGGTTGCATATTCGGTGCCTGTCACAGTCTGTACTTCGTTTACGGGCTTCACGCGCGAACCGCTCTGCACCAGGTTACGGGGCATAACGAAAACCGATATGATAGCCAGAAGTGCGATAATAGCTGCAAGGCTCCATGTTGCCTTTTCGATAAAGTCGTTGGTACGGCGAACGCCCATAATCTGGTTTGAACCGGCAAACGAGGAAGCCAGACCCCCGCCTTTCGATTTCTGGACCAGTACCACGACAATCAGAAGGAGAGAAACTAAAACTGTGAGAATGATAATCAGTGTGTACATTGGTAGTTATATTCTGTTGCTTTTTTGTTTATTCAGGGTGATTATTTTCGCTATCCCGCTTATTCCGACAGCTCTCGGCGAGCATCAGTTTACGCAGAAACCGCAATTGGTCTGCAAAGTAAGCATTTTTTTCGGGAAATGACAAACTTAAACGGTTAAGAATTTCATAAGCACGCTCATAGCGTCGCGTTTTTATGTAGATTTTTGCAAGGCTCTCACTGAGAAGCGAATTGTCGGGTGCAGGAGGTGTGACGGCTGGAGCCTGCGCTCTTGACTGCTTCTTGGGCTGCACCACCTTTTCCGGCTCTTCGGCGGGTGACTGTACAGCAGGTGATTCATCCTTGCGGATTGACTCCTTCCCGCGTACTGAAAGGATAAAACGGTTGATACGGTCGGTCTGTGAATCGCCCGACGGCGCCGGGTCAGGAATCACCGCATCCCCCTCCTGGCGTGCCAATTGCTGCGAATAGTCGGCCACAGGATTGAAAATCATCTTCTCGAGGATTTCCGTTTCAGCCGCATCGGCCCCCCCGTAGGTTTCAAGGAACCTGTCGATAGCATTATTGGTCGACGGTGTTGCCGGAGCCTGCGGCTTCGGATAAAGCTTATCCAGGCGCTCCCCGTCAGGTTCGACAATCCGCTCAAGCGCATCAGTCGACGAAAGTGACAGCGCCAAAGGTGCCGCCGAGGCTTCCCTTTCCGCCGCCGTCATATCGGCTGATTTCTCACGCAGGGCGATGCACTGGGGCAAGGTGAAAAAGGGATATCTGGCCTTCATCTCCTCCACCCATGCCGCATCAACCCCGCATTCCGGGTCGGCGAGCAGCGATTTCAATTTTTCAGCATCATCATCATTCATAAGCGTTGTTCATGGCGGTTGAGGCAATCAGTTTGGTTTCAGATGCAGCATTCCATACATGCCGGGCACACTACCAGTTACCGAGCGTGGCATTGAAAATAAGTTCCACAAGTTCCTTGGATATTTCCTGACACAGCTGTTCCTGCACATCATTGAGCATCTGCGAGGCATCGAAATCACGATAGGCCGAGAATGTCTGGCTCACATCGTTGGCATCGTTTTTAGTATCGGTATATTTCACCCTGACAGTGATTGTAAGACGCGTTTTCGACGCATATGCATCCTCCGTGACAGCCTGCGGGGTAAGGTTATAACCCGTTATCTCCCCTTCGAGTTCGAGGTCGGAAGCCGAGTCGACCGTTGTCAGGCGGGTGTTACGTGTGATGTAGTCGAGCAACTCGTTTTCAAACATCTGCTGCAACGGGGCATAGACCAGTGCAGCCCGGATTGGGAACTCACCCACGTTTATGGTTTTGTAAACCGTATAGTCGATAGCCGCCCCGTTGAGTTTATAGCTGATGCGGCATCCCTGGGGTACCAGCAGGAACAGCATCACAGCCAACGGCATCAATAATTTTCTAAAAGCCATATCCTAAAAAAAATCAGGTAATCAAAATTTTATATTGGCACGAGGATTTACGGGTGATTCAGGTTCGATGAATGGAATCCGGTTAAAACCGACCGGGCTGTCCAAACGGTTATTCAAGCCCGTATTCCTTTATTTTGCGATAGAGGGTACGTTCCGAAATATTAAGCTCGGCAGCGGTGGCTTTCCGGCGTCCGCCATTACGCTCAAGCGACAGGCGGATGGTTTCACGTTCGGTCTCCTCAAGCGTGCGCCCCCCTTCCACAGCAACAGCGATATGAGTGACATCGATCGGCTCCGACACATCCACGGTATCATCATGACCACCGGCCGGCGATGACGATATTGAAGCAGCGTCAAACTGCGCTGACGCAACCGGGCTGTGATATTTGACCAAGGCATGTTCGTTTTCATGCATCATCACCGCCTGGCGTGGCAGTTCGTCAACGGCTTTTTTGCCCCGTATTTCCGCCCTCAGTTGCGAAATTTCGTTCTGCAACCTGAAAATTAGGCTGAACAGCATTTCGCGCTCCCTCTCATAGGTGTGCATGTCAGGCATATCGGCAGGCACGGCAGGCGTGTAGCCTACCGAGACCTGGGGCAGGTAGCGCTCCAGCACCGTGTTGTCAACAATCCCGCCCCCTTCGAACAGTGCAATCTGCTCCACAACGTTCTTTAGCTGGCGCACGTTGCCCGGCCATCGGAAACGCAGCATGGCATCACGGGCACCATCGTCGAAAGTTATGCCCGGCACACGGTATTTCTCGGCGAAATCGGCGGCAAACTTACGTGCGAGCAACGCGATGTCACTGTCGCGGTCGCGCAACGGCGGCACATGGATCTGCACCGTCGACAGGCGGTAGAACAAATCCTCACGGAACTTCCCCTCCTTGACCGCACGCTCCATGTCGACGTTTGTAGCCGCCACCACGCGTATGTTGGTTTTCTGGACAGTGGATGACCCGACCTTCAGGAATTCGCCGCTCTCAAGCACACGGAGCAGGCGCGCCTGTGTGGTCAAAGGCAGTTCGGCAACCTCGTCAAGGAAAATCGTACCGCCGTCGGCCTCTTCAAAATATCCTTTACGTGATGCCACGGCACCTGTAAAAGCTCCTTTTTCATGACCGAACAACTCGGAATCTATCGTCCCTTCGGGAATAGCTCCGCAGTTGACCGCTATATATTTCGAATGCTTGCGCGGTGAGAAGGCATGTATAATCTGCGGAAAAAACTCCTTGCCGCTCCCGCTCTCACCTGTAACAAGCACTGACAGGTCAATCGGGGCGACACGCAGCGCACGCGTCACCGCCTCGGTAAGCGCGGGGGCGTTCCCCACGATGCCGAACCGCGATTTTGCCTGTTGAATCTGCTGAGTGCTTACGCTCATGTTTTTGTTACCTTAGATAGTGGAAGTTGGCTGTGACCTCGGTGTCTGATTGTCCCCCTGATGTCCTCAGGACTTTCTTCTTCTCCCGATTTCGCGGAGTTCGTAGGTTTTCTGTCGCAGGAAATCACCGAATTCCTTCTCAGAACCGGCATGCTTTCGCTGTTCCTCAACCGATATCGGCTCACCAACGGTGATATGGAACGTTTTCCCTTTCTTACGGAACACCTCGGCAGGATGGCGGAAGGTACGCGCCTGCCAGCACACTACACCAAGGAAATTAAACCACCACGACTGCGAGCCATGGAAGAAGATAGGGACCACCGGCACCTTAAGCTTGTCGATAATCTGGATTATGGTGGGTTGCCACTGGCGGTCCTGCAGGCGTCCGCGCCAATTTACCTTTGCAACGGCACCTGCCGGGAAAAATCCCACAGGGTCACCTCTCCTGACCATCTTTATGACCTCGCGTATCCCGGCCATCGACACGGCCTTCTTCTTCGGATCGTCGGAAGCCATTGCATCCACAGCGATGAAATTCGGGCGCATAGCCCATATGTAGTTAAGGAACATGTTGACCATCACCTTGTAGCGCGGACGCCTGGAGGCAATCAGGTCGATTAGTATAATCCCGTCCAAAGCTCCGAAATGATGGTTGCTCACCGTGACGAACGCCCCTTCGGGAAGGTTGTCAAGCACATGTTCGTTGTCTATCTTGAGTTTTATATCCAGGTCGTCGAGCAGTCCGCGCACAAATTCAGGCCCGGGAGTGGCGGCGTTGTGTGCATGGATATCGTTGACCTTGTCGAGCGACAGGAATTTGATGAACCAGTTCACGAACTTGCGATGCCCCCTCAGTTTCGGCACCATCTCCATGATATCGTCGGCATCGAGCACGGAAAGCTTCCGTGGCTTGCCGTCGTCGGTGTACATCAGTTCCTTGTATTCATTATCGGCACAAGGCTGCACCTTGCCGCTGTTATCCGTATTTTGAATTGTCTCCATAAGCTGAAAATAAAGTGCAATTATCTTGCCCTATGCAAAATTACAAATTTAAAACGATTTTTCCGTAACTTTGCAAGAACACCATAACCAATCAATATAACCATAAAATGAAACTACTGATTACCATTGCCGCCATCCTTTCATTGGCATCATTTACATCTACGGCAAAAAACAAGACCGCAGGCAACGAACCAAGGTCGTTCGCACGATTGCTTTGGGAGGGGGAAGCACCCCATCGAAAAATAATCAAACCCGATGCTGCCGGTAACATAAGGCAACCTGTAAATATAGGCGACACTGCAAAGCTGTATGTGTTCCTGCCAGCACCTGAAAAGGCTAACGGCAAGGCCGTGGTTCTTTGCCCCGGAGGTGCCTACCTGGGATTGTGCATGGACTATGAAGGTGGCGAATGGGCACCGTTTTTCAACGACCGGGGCATAGCCCTGATAGTGTTGCAGTACCGCCTGCCCGACGGTACCTGGCAGATACCTGTGGAGGATGTGCAGGAAGCCATACGCGTTGCCAGGCGCAATGCCCGGCAATGGAATCTTGACCCGGCAAAAATCGGGGTCGGCGGCTCTTCGGCAGGCGGCCACCTTGCCTCGACCGCCTCGACCCATTTCAATAACCCGGTAAATGCCGACACGGTGAGCTGCCGACCGGATTTTTCGATTCTGTTCTATCCCGTAATCAGCTTCATGCCCCAGCTCACCCACACCGACACACGCCGGAGCCTGCTAGGCCCGAATTTCACTACACATGATGAAATCCTGTTCAGCAACGAGTTGCAGGTAACTCCTGAAACCCCGCGCACATGGATAGGGTTCAGCCATGACGACGACCTGGTGCCGACACCCAACGGGCTGCGCTATTACGAAGCCCTGCGGAATGCAGGTGTGCCCGCATCGCTCCACATCTATCCAACCGGCGGCCACGGATGGGGCTTCAAATCCGACTTCCGTTACCACGTCGAAATGCTCGCCGACCTCGCCTCCTGGCTGGAATCATTCTGACGGTGGGTAGATAAGTCTTGAATATTACATATCCCATAAATACAGAAGCCGTGATTGGCTTCACAACGCAATATAGGGCCGGTCAATAGACCAGCCCTATATTGTCAATCCAAAGGGTCAGACCCAACGTTCCTATGTAGGCAGTGCCGCTACCGGCCGATGCCATCACCATAAGATGGGTAGGAACGGCATCGGGGGAATCCCAACCCACTTCCTTCACAGGAACCATCTTACCCTTGCTGTTACGTGCATAGTAACTCTTGTCTTCAGGGATAAGCCCCATAAAGGACTTGTAGCCCGGATGCCTGGTTATATCGCCATACCACACCGGGAGTTTATGGCCGTTGACCCATCCTCCAGTCGAAGAGCCGAAATGTTCCCTGCCGGTGCCTACGCGTTTGGCATACAGATTGCCATCCTCATCTTCCCACCGGCGTTGCAGTATTATATAGACTTCGGCATTGTCGTGACCCGGATAGGTTTTCTTTTTACCGAAACCCGACGAATATATACGGTCGGATTTTTCCGGCATCTGCACCTTGTAATCGAACCGCAGAGCCGTTGGGCGCTTTCTAAACGGAATCCCCATCTCCATTTTTGAATACGGCTCGCTCGTTGACCTGACAGGCTCGAAAAACCTTCCCAGGAAAATCGAACCGGCCACAACCACATCGACATTTATAAGGCCTATGGCCTTGCAATTCTCCATAAGCGTTGTCAGTTTGCAGCAACGGTTACCCGGGGCACGGTTATCGGGGAAAACGGCATTGCTACCTTTGGTTATACCGACAACCTTGGCCATGATATTCGACGTAGCCCATGGCGAACCACCCATGTTGCTGTATGCCTTATCCCCGTCGATAACGGCCTCAGGGGCTATTTCATAAAGCTGCTTGGTATGGCCGCCTATCAGGTGCGATTCAGGGATGTTACGTGTTACCCAGTTTTCGAAATCACCGTATTTGAGCATCTCGAACGTTTCACAACGCATCACATTGATAGTCGCCAAAAACGTTGCGACACACGCCATTAGCCTAAACTTATCCATAAAAAATACAATTTTAACCGCCATTGCGGCGGAAATGAATGTTGTACATTAAAAAAGCCTCATTCCCCCTTAAAAGTTCGCAAAAATAGGAAATTATATCAATAATACAGTCATCTATCTATTAATAAATTTCCTGCCTATGCCAAACCATGAAAGCATCCCCAAGACAACCGTACACGCTACGGCTATCACAAAAACAAGCCAGACAGGCAATCCTTTCCCTCCAAATAATGTAGTCAACACCAATATCACCGGGAAGTGATACAGGTAAATATCATAGGAAATATTATTCTTGTTAAAGATACCCGCTAACCTGAACGTAGAGAAATACATGACCAGGCCGACTGCGACCGCCGGGGAAATGCATGTCCTGTATAACGTATATGGCACGTAGTCGGAAACCAGGATTATCAGAACGCATGCAACCATAACCCAGTGACGGCAGTTATCGAACCTGTCGTAAACGAAATAAACAAAAACCCCACCGTAGAAATAGAGCAACTGACCGAATAATTGCTTCGAAAGAATATTATATATCGTTTTTTCAGTCGTATAATACAATTCGGTAAAATACCATTTCCACACCGCCGACACAACATACACCATAATGCAAAACAACAACGGCCCGAACCATCTGGCCCTCCGATGTATATATGTCAACAAGGCAACGGCTACAGGTACGGAAAGATATAACAGGATTTCCACTTTCATAGTCCACAACGAACCATTAACAGCCTTGACAGGCAAATCCTGGAACACCCCCGGCAGTTCGGGACAAAGAAAATTCATAAATGTCAGATTGCTCGCCAGATACTTCAACCACTGCGCATTAAAAAAATATTCAGAAGCCGGCAGCGTGCTGACAAACACCAATGCGAACGCACACAGCAACACAATGAACATGTAGGGTGGGAAGATTCTCCGTACCCTCCGTAACATATAGTCTTTCAGATTCCTGTGTTTCAGATAACTCGGATATACAAGGAAGCCGCTTAATGCAAAGAATCCCCCTACGGCATTATAACTGTCGGTAGGAAACCATATGCCTGCATCATAAACGGCATTAAAATGAGCAACAAACACCGCGAATGCCAGATAATATCTGACCAATCCCATGCTGTTGTCATGATTGAAGGCTTTTGGTAATTCAGGCATATCCGGGGTTAGTTATCCTATTATATACTTATTATATACTTATATCCCAAAAAAGGCGTCGATGCGTGAATCATCAGTCGACACTCATAGCCACGCTTCCAGCGGGTTTTGATGATTGTCTTTGCCTGGACGATTGACCTAACAGGAAAGCCACAGCACTGACCCACCTCCTGTGGGAATGCGAAATAAGATACCTGTGCACCAACCATGGCCCATAAATGCTGGTAACCAACGAAATTATCGAGAAACACCACCATGGTAATTCTACGATTACTTATTCCTTAAAAATCAAGGCTACAGCCTGTGCGGCTATCCCCTCTCCACGGCCTGTAAAACCGAGCCGTTCCGTAGTGGTGGCCTTTACCGATACGCAGTCCTCGTCCAATCCGAGATCGGCGGCTACATTCCTTATCATTTCAGGAATATACGGCAGCATTTTAGGAGCCTGCGCTATGATGGTCACATCGACATTGCCTATCGTATAGCCTTTTTCCCCTATTATCCTTTTGCACTCACGCAGAAGCACACGCGAATCAGCACCTTTGTAACGCGGGTCGGTATCCGGGAAATGAAACCCGATATCGCGCATAGCCGCAGCCCCGAGCACAGCATCGCTCAACGCATGCAACGCCACATCGGCATCGCTATGACCCAGCAACCCCGAATGATAAGGTATTTTCACACCGCATATCCATAAATCACGACCTTCCACCAACTTATGGACATCGTAACCGGAACCTATCCTGAACTGTTGCATAATAACCGGCTATTTTAGTGACGGCCGCCGAAAAGGTCGCGCAGACCGTCCATATCAAACGTAAGGGTGAAACGCAAAGTCTGGTCCAAAGGCGAAGTCTGGGCTGTGGCAAGCATATAGGATGCATCAAGGCGCACAACGTTAAGCGAGAATCCCGCACCAAACCCGAAATACTGGCGGTTGCCCTTATACTGGCTCTCGTGATAATATCCGGCACGGACGAAGAACTGCTGGTTGTAGCTGTATTCTGCACCGAGAGAGTAATTTATTTCACGAAGTTCCTCCTTCATGCCGCCCGGGGCATCGGTAAACGATTTGAATATGCCGGAAATAGGCGACATATCCTGCCAGTCCTGCAATGCACGCTGATAGGCAGCCTGGTCTTCCTGGCCATCCTCATCAAGGTAATCTTTCTGACGCGGACGTGTAGGCACAAGCAGTTTGTTCAAATCCAGGCTGATAGCCAATGTGTGGTAATCGGCCAACGGGAACATGAACGATGTTCCTAGACGCAGGTTGGTAGGCAGGAAGGCCGGATTATTACCGTTATCATATGAAACTTTCGTACCGATATTCGAAATATCCCAACCCCACGACCACTGGCATTCGTTCTGACCGATAATGGGATAGGTTGTGTAATAACCCGAAATATCGGCAGAGAATGCTGAAGCACCGGTCGAATTATCGCCTACATCCGATGTGTTGTAGCCCAAATCGGAATAAATGTACCGGAACACGATACCCATCGAGAATTTCTCCGACAGTTTGCGCGAATAACCCACATCGAATGCCATTTCATAAGGGTTAAGGCTTGTTGTAGCCCCTGCAAGGTCATTTGATGTGACCTCGCCGAGGGAGAAATAACGCAGGGACGCACTGACCGCCTGGTTGTCGTTGCTCCCTATTTTCCAATAACCGGCAAGGTTGGCAAGGAATATGTCGTTGACAAGTTTACGCAACCAAGGTGTATAACTAAGCGATACCGCCGCCTGCGAATAGGCGAAAGCATATTTCGAAGGATTCCAGTATTGGGAATTGACATCGGGATCGGTGGCTGCACCAAGGTCGCCGAGAGCCGCACCGCGTGCGTCAGGCGCTATATTCAGCGAAGTCACACCCGTTTCAACCGGGTTGAACTCCTGCTTCAAATCCTCAGCTCCGGCCGTTGCATACACACAACATCCAAGCCCAAAAAGAATTATATTTAAACCAAATCCGCTTTTCTTCATTTTCTGTCATTAGTTATATAGTTATATAACTCCATTATACTCAAATTATTGTATCTGACAACGGGCATGCGGCGATAATCACCCATACAGGGTTGTCGATAACGGAATCCGGATTCGGTTACCGGCCTGGCGACTCAATATCAGCGGTTAATCAACCTGCCGAACACAGTGATAACCGATTCCCTGTCCATCCGGCGGACCTTAATGAGTTTGTCGACAAACTCATCCATTATGGCTCCGACCTGCCGATGCGAGAAAACTCGGTGGAAAAAACTATAGGTCTTATAGAAAACATCCCTTACCTCATCCTCTTCAAGCGAGCATGCCTCCCTCCCCTCATCTTTAAGATTCGAAAGCAAAAGATCGCTCAATTCACGTGAAATCTCCGACTGTTCCCTGACCAGCGCACGGGCAAGAAGGTTTGAAATCAACATGCCTGCAACAGTTTCAAACTGGGTGCTCTTCTTGCGCCACACGGCTTTGGCCGAAAGGTTCGGGTTATCAACATAGTAAAAATCAGGAGAAAAAACCATTCCACAGTCGGCGGGGGCATCCAGATTGACTGAATCAATGAAACCCTCGTTATCCATCAGGAGCATGCACACCGTCATGCCCCCAAGGCCATAAGCCCGGTCTTTTTCGTCTTTATATTTCAGAGTAACCAACTTCTATCAGATTTTTAAATTCGTTGACAAAGTTAAGTAAGTCGTAAAAAATATTTTATATTCACGAGAGAGAATTTTTGGGGTGATATGCCGTTTCAATTTACTACCATAATCTTTGTAACGCAGGCCGATGCACCGCCATCGCCGTTTTGCGACGCGAAAACGTAATAGACACCGGTTTTGACACGCTCGCCTGCGGAATTACACCCGTCCCATGTAAACATGCCTCCGTCGCTCCGACCCTGGTGGAAAACATTGCCTGCGGAATCAGCTATCTTGACAAGGGAATTTTCCATAAGGCCGGTAACGGTAATCCACCCTGTGTAGTCGGGACGCACCGGGTTGGGATAGGCATAGACATCATCATAGTCAGTTCTTCCAGGTGAAGAAGTAGAACTGTATTCCACCAAACCTACACCGGTACCGAAATACACCTTGTTTGAATTCGGGTCGCAGGCAACAGCATAGACAGTATTAGGCAATATGGAGTTATCGGATGTGTGATGCTCGATGATTTGGTCACCGTTCTCACTTACAAGATATACCCCCGACCCGATAGTGGAAATCCATTTCCTGTTTGAGCTGTCGCATGAAATCGACGATACTGTCTGGTTGGCCAAAAGATAATCGGCAAGATTCGTGCCGTCGTTACGCGGCACCTTTATATGGTTAACAGCCACACTCCGTGATTTGGCCTCGGTTATATCAGGAATCTCGAAAACCCCGTCGTCGGTTCCGACCCATATCCGTCCGCGGGCATCCTCACACAGCGCAAGGATATGGCTGAAATCCATATTTTTTCCATCCTGATCCACATAATTTGTTATCACGGTCTGCACGTCATCGCCAATCTCTGGAGTACCCATTGTGTCGAACACTACGAGTTTATTCGAATAACGGCCCATGGCGAAAATAATGCAATCCGACTGGCGGCACACAAGTCCCAAGGCATCACGGTTATCCTGGGTCTGGTCGGCAATGGCATATCCTTTCCAATCCGATATGCTTTGCGAATCGGAAAGACGTTTGGAAGCAGGCAATACAAAAATCCTGTTTACAGTCTCCTCGCTTTTATCGGCCGACTTATATACCCACAGGTTGCCGTTGCGGTCAATCAAAGGCTGCAAAGCCACACACGCATAACCATTGGCTATAGAAGTTATAGGGGAATTGTCGTTATAATATTTATGGGTCTGTCTGCCATCCTTTATCCTGTAAAGACCTTCGAAAAATGTCCCGATATAATAAGCGTTTTCCTCGACAGGATCTTCACACATACTGAAATTCCAGTTTACAAAATGGGGTGCCGACGGGGTGTAGCTGCCTGAATTGCTGTTCTGTATTTCCACATCCACACCTGATATATCTGTAAACATCCCGTTTTGCAGAATATTTACCCTCGACTGTTTGGGCGAGGGGGGATCAACCCCGAACGAAAGATGCTCCGACCTGTTGCTGATATATATATTTCCTGAGGAACCTATCTGCATGGCATGTACCTGGGAAACTGTCAGATCAGAACCCTTGATATTGTCATGAACCAGCGAGCCGTTTGCAGGATCGGAATAATCCATCATCCTGACACCTGCGGCATCACACAACCATATGCGCGACATGTTACCGGCATATGAAAGCCCGACGGTTGCAGCATCGGCACGCGGAAGGCTTATGACCTCGCGTTCCTCATCAGCCCCGTAGATAAACAGGGCTTCGTTATTGGAAACATATGCGGCACCAGGCATAGTCCTGACGTTATTTCCAAACCCTATTGCAGCAGCTTTCGAAGTTGCAGCATCAGCCCCAGCCTGGATGACCTTGCCGTTATCCAGGTCTACCCGTAACGTGTAGAGTTTGTTTGTGACCTGACCGTTGATATTTTCCTTGTTGAGGGCAAGCACACCATTGCTGCCGAAACCCTCCATATCAAGCCATCTAACCGTCCTGTCATAGTCGCCTACAAGGGGGATTTTATCCAACGATATTATTTTTTCCGACTGTGGGGCAAACCTCATCTGCATTTCATAGTGAATCCCCACAATGTCGCCCATGGCCACTACATGGTCAACACTCTTAGGTGTCAGGGCCGATTCCCTTACCTCGTTCTTTTTGTCATGATAAGTTACCAGGCCGAAATCGGTTGCAACATAGTAGTTTTCCTTACCGAACGCTATGTCATTGATTTTATGTGAACCCGAAACCGACGAATCACGTATATCGGGCATATTGACAACCGTGCCGTCGTCATAAATACGATCCATGTTGCCCGACGCATATGCCACAATCACGCTTTTATGCGCCTTGTCAGGATAAAAACCGGTAATATCGGAATCATTAAGCAGGTTTGAGATATTCAGACTGCTCACCTCGATTGATTCCTTGTCAATCCTGAAAAGGTTATTACCTGATTGATAATACACATAATCGAGGGTTTCACCTATGTCGTCGACACCGGTGAAAGAGGAATGCATAGTCCACCCCCCCACTGCCACCTGTGCCTGCAATACCTGCGGCAACATCAGGAGAATCGTTATAATGATTTTCTTTATCATCCTATCACTTATTATAAGTCTCATATATCTATTATAAGTCTCATATATCGGTAAATGCCGCCGTCATTGCGTCGAGCGCCCTGCGCCGGTGACTGAGCGAGTTTTTCTGTTCCGCACCCATCTGGGCAAAGGTCAATTCGCAGCCTTCGGGACGGAACACAGGGTCGTAGCCGAAACCGTCAGTACCCGAAGGTGTTTCGGTGATGCATCCTTCCACTTTACCTGCAAAGCATTTTTCCTCATCGCCGATAAGCAACGCTATCACTGTGCGGAACCGTGCCGTGCGGTCGTTCCTACCGTCCAGATTCTTCAACAAAAGCTTCATATTGGCTTTGGAATCATGGTCGGCGCTTTCACCATATGAAGCTGCATAGCGTGCGGATTTAACACCCGGTTCCCCGCCAAGTGCATTCACCTCCAACCCCGTGTCGTCGGCAAAACAGTCAAACCCGTATTTCTCTTTGACCCAACGGGCTTTTATCAATGCATTGCCTTCAAGTGTAGGCGCGGTTTCAGGTATGTCATCATGACAGCCTATATCCGACAATGACAAAATCTCACAACGGCTTCCCAAAATATCCCTGACTTCCTTAAGTTTATGGGCATTGTTGGTGGCAAACACTATTTTTTCAGGCAGTTTCATAACATTTTAAATCTAAGTAAGTCATAAACATTCCTATATGTATTATTAATTTTACGACTTACTTACTTAAAAACGTGGTTTATTGCATTTTATTATAAATATAAGGTGCAGGGGGACTTCCCCTGCACCTTATTCAAATCACTTTGTGATGCGGTTGTCAGCCTACTACTATGTTGACTATCTTACCTGGCACCACTATAATCTTCCTTATGGTTTTACCTTCAACCCATTTTGCCGCACCTTCATGGGCAAGAGCTGTTTTCTCCACTTCTGCCGAAGGCATGTCGGCAGGCACGCTTATGTTGAAACGGGCCTTCCCGTTGAAACTTACAGCGTAGTTCACATTCGATTCTTTCAGATATTCCTCGTTCCATTCGGGCCAAACGGCGTCGCAGATGGTGCCTTCGTTGCCGATGGCATGCCAAAGCTCCTCGCTGACATGGGGGGCAAACGGGGCAAGGAGCACCAGCAGGTCGGCCAACACCTCGCGGCTGTGGCATTTCATTGCACCCAGTTCGTTGACACATATCATGAACGCGCTCACAGATGTGTTATACGAGAAATTCTCTATATCGCCGGTTACTTTCTTTATAAGCTTATGAATCGACTTCAACGCTTCAGCCGAAGGTTTGTCATCATTGACCAAAAGAGTGTCACCCTTATAGAAAAGATTCCAAAGTTTCTTGATAAAACGGTTCACACCGTCGATACCGTTGGTATCCCATGGTTTGCTCTGTTCTACCGGCCCCAGGAACATTTCATACAGACGCAGCGTATCGGCACCGTAACGTTCAACGATGTCGTCGGGGTTCACCACGTTGAACATGGATTTCGACATCTTCTCAACAGCCCATCCGCAAACATATTTCCCGTCCTCGAGGATGAATTCCGCATCAGCATATTCCGGACGCCATTTACGGAAAGCATCGATGTCGAGCTGGTCGTTGTTGACAATGTTCACATCCACATGGATCGGGGTGACATCATAATCCTTCTTCAGGTTGAGGGAAACAAACGTATTGGTATCCTTTATGCGGTAAACGAAATTGCTCCGCCCCTGAATCATCCCCTGGTTTATAAGCTTTTTGAAAGGCTCGTTTTCACAGACTTTTCCAAGGTCATAGAGGAACTTGTTCCAAAAACGTGAATAAATGAGGTGGCCGGTGGCATGTTCCGTACCTCCGACATAAAGGTCGACATTCCTCCAGTAGCCGTTAGCCTCGGGGCTTACCAGCTCTTTGTCATTATGCGGATCCATATAACGGAGGTAGTAGGCCGAAGAACCGGCAAAACCTGGCATTGTGTTCAATTCAAGAGGGCAGCCCTCCTCGGTGTGCCAGTTCTTGGCACGCCCCAACGGGGGTTCGCCGGTTTCGGTAGGCAGGTATTTGTCGATTTCCGGCAAATGCAACGGAAGCTTGTCCTCGCCGAGCATTACGGGTACACCGTCCTTGTAATATACCGGGAACGGTTCCCCCCAGTAGCGCTGGCGGCTGAAAATGGCATCACGCAGGCGGTAGTTTACCTTTACTTTGCCTATACCTTTACCCTCGATGAATTTCTTTGTAGCAGCGATTGCATCCTTCACCTCCATCCCGTCAAGGCATAATTCAGGCCCGCAGGAATTAATCATACGCCCTTCCTTGGCATCGAAACTCTCCTCACTTACGTCAGCGCCCTCGATAAGCGGTATGACAGGAAGGTCGAAATGACGTGCGAAAGCGTAGTCACGGCTGTCGTGGGCGGGAACTGCCATGATGGCACCCGTGCCATAACCTGCCAGCACATAATCACTCACATAAACAGGGATTTCTTTTCCTGAAAGCGGGTTGATTGCATAAGCGCCGGTGAAAACACCGCTGACTTTTTTGTCAATCATGCGCTCACGTTCGGTTTTATGCTTTATCTCGTCACGATAGGCTTTAACGGCATCTTTCTGTGCGGGGGTTGTTATCAGGTCGACATATTTGCTTTCAGGTGCAAGAACCATGAAGGTCACACCGAACACGGTGTCGGCACGCGTTGTGAAAATAGTCATCTCCACATCGCTATCCTTCACTTTGAACTGCATTTCGGCACCTTCCGAACGCCCGATCCAGTTGCGCTGAGTTTCCTTTATGGAATCAGACCAGGCAACATTGTCAAGGTCGTTGAGCAGGCGCGGGGCATAGGCGCTGACACGGAGGCACCACTGGTACATCAGTTTCTGCTCCACGGGATAACCGCCTCGCACCGACACACCCTCGCTTACCTCGTCGTTGGCAAGCACTGTGCCGAGTTTCGGACACCAGTTCACCATCGTGTTGCCGAGATAGGCGATGCGGTAGTTCATCAACACATCGCTTTTCTGCTTTGCATCCATGGCGTTCCATTCCCCGGCTGTAAACCGCAATGCTTTTGATTCGGCAGCATGAATCCCTTCCGAGCCATGTTCTGCAAAATGAGCCTCCAGACCGGCCACAGGCATGGCTTTGTCAAGAGCGGTGTCGTAATAATGGTTGAACATCTCGATGAATGCCCACTGCGTCCATTTGTAATAACCGGGGTCGCATGTGCGGATTTCACGGTTCCAGTCATAACAGAACCCTATGCGGTCGAGCTGGCTGCGATAGCGTGCTATGTTTTCACGTGTGGTAACCTCGGGATGCTGCCCTGTCTGGATGGCATATTGCTCGGCAGGAAGCCCGTAGGCATCATAACCCATAGGATGAAGCACATTGAAGCCGCGCAGCCTCTTATAGCGTGCATAGATGTCGGAAGCTATGTATCCCAGCGGATGGCCTACATGCAGCCCGGCTCCCGAAGGATAAGGGAACATGTCAAGCACATAGAACTTGGGCTTATCGTTGTCAATTTCGGTTTTATACGTATTGTTTTCCTTCCAGTACTGCTGCCAGCGCTGTTCTATATCCTTATGTCTGTAATCCATTATAGAGTTATAAGTCGTAAGTCGTAAGTTGTAAGTCGTAAGTTGTAGGGGCATCTGCCTCGAATCGGCACACCGCGTTTTTGTAAACTTTAATCAGATGCCCAGGCGTTCCGATATTTCGAGCATCCTTTCGATGGGTCGGCGGGCGGCATCGGCTGTTTCCGGATCCACCTCTATTTCGGGTTGCCCGTATTTCAAGGTGTTGTAAAGCTTTTCAAGGGTGTTAAGCTTCATGAAATTACAATCGTTGCATGCACAGGTGCTGTCGGAAGGCGGTGCAGGGATGAACACTTTTCCGGGGCATCTCTTCCGCATTTCATGCAGGATGCCGCTTTCCGTGGCAACGATGAATTCCCCGGCGTCGCTTTCAACGGCATATTTAAGCAATGCGGCTGTCGACCCCACCTTGTCGGCCAGCAACAGCATCGGCTTCTTACACTCAGGATGCGCAAGCACCTTTGCCGACGGATGCGATTTCTTAAGTTCCAAAAGCCGCTCAACCGAGAACTGCTCATGAACATGGCAGGCGCCGTCCCACACAAGCATATCCCGCCCTGTTATTGACTTGATATAATTTCCCAGATTGCGGTCAGGTCCGAAAATTATTTTTTCATCCTTTGGAAGTGATTCCACAATCTGCCGTGCGTTCGAAGAGGTGACCACGACATCGGTCAGGGCTTTCACCCCTGCGGAGGTGTTGACATAGCTGACCACGGTGTGCCCCGGATGTTGTTCTATGAATTTACGGAATTCCCCGGCATCGCACGAGTCAGCCAGCGAGCAACCGGCATTCATGTCGGGAACAAGCACCTTCTTATCCGGGCATAGGATTTTTGCGGTCTCACCCATGAAGTGGACCCCGCAAAGCACAATCACCCGGTTCGGGAGTTTTTCCGCAATCCTGGCCAATGCAAGAGAGTCGCCTATGAAATCGGCCAAATCCTGGATTTCCCCCTTCTGGTAATAGTGGGCGAGAATCACGGCATCCTTTTCCTTCTTGAGTTTTTTTATCTCCCCGGCAAGGTCGGTTCCGGCAGGAACAGGTTCGTTGACGAACCCTTTTTCAACATTCATTATTTAATTGTTTAAATGTTTGAAAATTTTCTCTTTAAAAAACAGCTCTTCCTCAATAATAATAATGGATGTTGAAACCGATGATAACTTTCATGGCTTTTATTTGCTTTTTAGGGTTATTGAACAAACACACACCGTTATTATCATATTATCAACATTGCCATTATTGGTAACCAACGGTTTAGATGGTTTATCAACATGCTGTTAATAAGTTGCAAAGTTAATAACTTTCCACGAATATATCTATTGAAAACTGTGGAAATCAATGGCAATAACCCGCTTGATAACTTGCTTTGGTTTTATTTGCCGTTGTGTGTGGAAAGGTTTATACCGCTATTGATTATCAATCTCCAAACTTTGGCATAACTATTTTCCACATCCTCTTTGAACGCGTTTTTCACAATTATCCACACACTTTTCAACATAGTTTTTCGGGTTTTTTCATAGCTTGGGGCATAGCCCGGATTATATGCTGACAGGGATATTTCCGGGCATCGGTCTGTTATATTGAAATGCTCCCCGACTCTCATCAACGAGAGCCGGGGAGCCGGAATCCAATAAGGTTCTATACGTCGAAATACGCTATCTTGATTTGAATCGGTGCTTATTTAACGAATACTTTCCGGGTGCTTCCGTCGGGGTAGACAATGATTGTCACAGATCCCGCCACAGGGCCGGATAATTTGTGGCCGGAAAGGTCATAGTATTTGGCATCACCGGAAAGGTTGTCAACGGTGATTGCATCAATACCGGCTTGTTCAAACATTTTTTCCATCATATCTTCAATTGAAGTAGAATCGACTTTGTTGTCGTATTCTCCTTCTTCTTTCACTGCGTCGAGGGCGGCTGTGGCCTTTTCGCGCTCTGCCTGGATAGCATCACGGATTTCCGATTCAACAGACATTGAATCGAAATCGGGATAGGTTTCCTTTAGCTTGGCGAGTGCATCTTCAAGTTTTGAAACCAGTGCCTCGATTATTTCAATGTCGGCGGCATAAGCGGCGGCATTTGATTCCTGGCGGGCTTTTTCAACTTCGAATGCGAGCTGTGCTGCGAGTGCGTCGGCAACCAGTGTTTCGATAGCAGCCTGGATTTTGTCGGCTTTTTCGGTTATTGCCTGATAATTTTCAACAAGGGTCTTGTCGGTGTACGATTCCAGGATGTCGGTACGGAGCGCGGTTATGTCGGCGGAGATGTTGTTGCCTGTAAAGTCGTTCTTGACATCGGCAGCTTCATCGGCTATTTTGGCCAGGGCGTCTGCCAGTGCTGTGTCCAGTTCCTTGACTCTCGCCTTTGCGTCGGAATATGCCTGGTATAAGGCAGCTTCGTTTTCAAAAACCTTTTGTGCGGCCTTTGCATCTTCCACTAGCTTTTCGGTTTCGGCCTTTATGGCTTCAACGGGCGCCATCACTTCGTCATAATTCCCTGTCAGTGTCATATCGGCATATGCCGCTTCCACCGCAGCTTTGAGGTCGTTGATTTTTTCTGTGATTTCCGCGCCTGTGAAATCATCCTTCACATCAGGTGCGACTTCGGTTATGGTTACGCGTGCTTCTGCAAGTGCTGTTTCAAGGGCGCTTATTTCTGTCATTGCTTTCCCATAGGCTGTAACCCCGTTTATAAGGGTTACGGTGGACGTTTCCTTGCCCGGCATCGGTTCTATAACCAATGCGTTGTCGGTCGAGAATGTGGCGCTGTGGAGTTTGATTTCTGCTGATTCTGCCTTGAAGTCGACAGGGGCTGTGACATTGAATGTGATTACCGTCCCGTCATTGTCGAAAATAACAGGCAGTGTGTTCATGGCCGTGGCGGTGAAGCACACTTCGTTACCTGTGGGAATCACCATGAGGGTCATCTGTTCGTTGCAACGTTCAGATTTGATAACCTCGTCGGAAGCGGTGAATCCTTCAGGCAGCGTTACGCTGAACTGGAAGCCACGGACATCGAAGTTATTGTTTATTGCTACTGCCACCGAAGTTGTGCCGCCGGGGTTGACGGTCAGTTCGCTGTCGGGAAGGTAGGCCCATATCTGCGACTGGTGCATGCTCACATCCGTCCCTTCGGCTTCGACATCGAGTTTCACGGCTGTGTCGAATTTGCCCTCGCCGGGTTTGGTAAGTGTGGGATTTGTCAGCTCTATGCGGATGTTTTTATCGGTCAGACGGCCTTCCCTGACCTTCACATAGAGGTTTACAACGGCTCCTTCCGAACCTGATATGGGTTTCATGTTGCCTGAAATCACCATTACGCGGCCGTTTTGGAAACTTAGCGAGTGCCCGGGGGTGAGACGTTCGGCAGCCTTTTCGGGATTTTTTGAAAATTCAAGTTCCGGGGGAAGCACCACGTCGAACTGGAATGCCTGTGCCGCTGCATCCTCGAGGTCGAGGAGTACGGGAACCGTCACCTCGTCGTAGGAGTCGATGGCGAACGTATCGATATGGAATTTGTTTTGGGCAGAGATGCCTAATGAGGTGCAGACAAGTGCAGCCAGCATCATCAACCTCGCAACAAATGTTTGTTTGGTATGATTCATTGTTGTTTGAATAATCTTAGTTATTTCTTTGGAAAACTGGTTTTAAAATTCTTTCCTTAGGATTCCAGGCATTTTCCCGGAATCCTAAGGAGTGAATTTCACATAGTATTCATCATTTACGTATTTCCTTGGTTACTGTACCATCAGACTTACGGATGATGTTTACACCACGTTGCAGGCGGTTGAGGGTCTGGCCTGCGGCGTTGTAGATTGTTTCCTTGACTTCGCGCAGGTTTTCGCGGATGGAGTCAATCATAGATGTGCCGTTACCGCCTGTTCCCAGGAGTTTGTAGGTGCGTGCGGCCTTGGTGGCGAAGATTGCGTCTTCCACCGTGAGGTTGCCTTCACCTTCAACTTCTACATATACCACGGCCCCGTTCGAACCTTCGATTTCGGCATTCTCCATCGAGGCCAGGATTACACGTGTCGTCCCGTTGTTATCGAACGTGTGAAGCTCATGGCTGATGGCGCGTTCGCCTATGGTAATGTTCCTGATTGAAGAACCGGCGGGGAGTGTTAGGTCGAACTGGCCGGCCGCGAAGTCGTTGTTGTTTAACATCGTGACTGCGTAACGGCTTACACCGCCCTCTTCGCTTAAGAGTTCTGCGAAAATCGAACCGCCTCCGTTTGCTGTTGAACGACCCATTGCGAAACGTACTTCCGAAGGTTTGTAACCCATGGCGATATTTACCACGGCTGTTACGTCGCCGATATTCAGGGCTTCGTTACCATCGATGTCGGCTGCGGTGGCCTTACGTTCCGATGCTGTGAAGAGTTCGTCAAACGATGCCTGTGTACCTACCCAGTTGAGAACCGATTGTGCGTCGGCAACGGTTACCTCGTTATCCTCGTCAACGTCACCGGCAAGGAAGGTGCTTTCACTGATGGTGTCAAGCAGCGCCTTGGCTTCGTTGATGATGTTGTCGGACTCTTCGATGAAACCGTCGAGTGTCTCAACTGTCTTTTCGATAGCATCATTGTTGTACGATTCTGCGATAGTGTTCGCACGTTCCTCAAGTTCGGCGTGTTTGTTATGTATTTCGTCGAGCTTGCTCGGAATAATGCGTTTGTCGGCAGGCAGGTCGGCCAATGCTTCGGGAATAGCATTCAGGCTGGTTATTACATCACGATTATATTTGTCGCGGAAATAACTGTCGGTTACAGACAGGGTGCTGTTTTCAAGCCAGTCAGGTATGGTTGAATCGGGAAGCAGTGTCGATTCGGCTGTTAGTGAATGTTTTTCCTTAGCCTCGTCGATAGCAGCTTTTGCACGTGCAACTGTTTCATCGATATATTCCAAAGACGACTCGTATTGTGCGGTGTAACCGAACCTGTCGAGGCGGTCCTTGAAAGCGTTGATTGCAGCGATTAGTTCATCATATTCTTTGATGAGTTCATCGTAGCGGGCATTGCTGGTGGCAATCTTTTCGGCTTCGGCTTTTGCAGCTTGGTCGGCAGCGGCGATTTCGGCCTGGAGCGCATCAACCTCACCGGCGATTCCGTTGAGCTGACGGGTGAGGTTATCCTGCTGGCTGAGAACACTGTTACCTTCCTGCCACTGGGCTTTCAGGTTTTCAACTTTCGTTGTAAGGTTGTCGTAGCTTCCGGCATATTTGTCCTGTACTGATTCCTCACATTCGCCGAGGAATGTCTTACCGGCTTCGATTTTGTTGATTACTTCCGCTGCGAGTTCGTCGAGGGCGGCACGTGCTGCATCGATGGCGGCTTTGTCGAGTTCGGCTTCGAGGGCATCGAGCTGGCTTTCGATTTCACCGGCACGTGCCTTGAATTCCTTGTTGCCGAGCTGTGCAAGCGCTTCTATAGCCTCGTTATCCCCTTCGGCTGCTTTGCCGTTGATAAGCGCCATGATGTCGTGAATCTCGTTGTCGATAGCTACCAGACGGTCGGCATCAATACCCGATTCGGGGTTGACTTTGGCATTGTTGTAGGCAACTTTTACACGCGACAGCTGTGTGTTGATAGCCTCGGTTTCGGCATTGCGTGCCGAGATGTAGGCATTGTCGATGCTTGTCTGTGCAAGTGTCTTGAGGTTCCCGATATAGGCGGAATTATCAGCAAGGGTGTTTTTAAGTTCTTCGACTTTGGCCTTGAAGGTGGCAACGGCTTCGGAAGCGTTGTTGACTGCGGGGCTGTAATTTCCGGCAAATCCGTCCACATATGCGCGTAATTCCTCAAGCTGTTTGTCGAAATCGGCTGCATCATTGATGTAACCTTCGTAAAGGTTCTTGTTGGTCACATCGTTGTCGTGTGTCTGTTTTGCAGCGGCTACGGCAGCCTCGGCATCGGCCAGGAGTTTGTCAAGCTCTGTGGTGTAGCCCGACAGGCTGTTGACAAGCTCGCTTTCGGCAAGTGCGTCGTTGTTCAGTGTCTCGGCGCCTGTTGTGGCATCGGAGATTGCGGTTTCCGCAGCTTCCTTTGTTTCGGCTGTTGCGAATTCATAGCCTGCCAGTTCTTTCTTGAGCTGTGCGATTTTTTCGGTAGCGCCTTTATAATTGGCGTTCCATTGGATTATTGCCGCATTCTGGAGGTTGATCTGGCCGAGGGCGCTATCGAGCATGGTGGCGATAGCATCCATATCGATACCGATATTCTTGGCATCGGCTTTCAACTTGGCTGCGTCGTTAAACGATGCCTTGGCAAGCCCTGTGCCTGTCATAACTGCGGTTTCGTCGGTGATTCCGGCAGCATTCATTTTGGCGTCGGCATCCTGGATCGCGGTTTCGGTTCTGCCTGAAAGGGTTGCGTAATAGTCTTCGGCCACTGCGTCGACATCGGCTTTCAGCTTTTCAGCCTTGCTCTTCATTTCGGCGATGTAGTTGTTGGCTGTCTGGCGGAATGCGGCGAGTTCGGCATTATCGTCGGCAATGGGGGCGAACTTGCTTTCCTGGGTTTCGTCGGTGGGACGGGTGATTGTGGCTGTGAACCATGCTTCTACCTCTGTCTTGAGGTCGCGGATCTGCTTCGAGTAGTCGAATAGGCCCTCGTTGGTGGTCAGGACGGGTTGCACGGCAGCCTTGTAACCGGGGTTTTTGAGGCCGTTGTAGTTGTCGAATGCCTTTACTGAAGATGTGTATGTGTTTTCAAGTACTTCGTAGAGTGCATCCCAGAGTTCTGCCTTGACCTCCTTGTTATGTGCAACTACATTGTCGCCGTATTTGGTTTCGAAGTCGGCCACTGTCTGTGCGGCTGTCTTCGCCAATTCGTCGAACAATTCGGTGAAGTTGCCTTCGGCAGCCTGCCCCTTCCCGTAGGCTGTCGCGGCTTCGGCATTGAGGTTATCGATGCTGCGGAGGATTTCACGGAGGGTTTCCACCGTGTCGGCTTTGTCGCCTACGAAGTCATGGCCTTCGTGGTCCACACCGTTGTCGATGTATCCTTCAACCGATGCGATAAGGTCGTTGATGGTGGCACGTGTGCTTTCTCCGGCCTTGATTGCTGCCTGGAGTGCCTCGTGGTTGGCGCGTATGGCTGCGGGCATATCGTTTGCTGCCTTGATGAGGCTGTCGAGCTGTGCCTGGAACACTTCGTGGTTCTTCTTATCCTTCTGGTCGGCATTGGCTTCGCACATGCTGAAGTCCTCTTCATGAGCTTTGTCGATAGCGGCCACGAGTTTGTCATATTCTCCCTGTAGCTTGGCGATTTCGTCGTCATAATGCTTGGTGGCTGGTGCTACGGAGATATCGGCGTTGGCAGCTTTGGCTTTGTCGAGTGCGGCGGTGAATGAGTTGTCGCCGGTCAGCCCGGTCAAATCGGTGTAGGCTTTGTGGTTGGCCTTCAGGGCATCGACAGTTGCCTGCAGCTTGTCCATAGCCTCCATGGCTTTTTTGATATCGGAGGTGCAGGTTGCAGCGGTCTTGTCGTCATTGACATTCCCTGCCTCGGTGGCAAGGGTGGTCATTGTGGCATCTATCTCGGTGAACACAACTGTATCCTTGCCGGGATATTCGCCGTCGGCCTGTGCTTTCTTTACACCTTCAAGTTTCTTTTCGGCTACAGCGAAGTTGCCGGTTGCGACACTGTTGCAGTAGGCTGCGATTGTTGCGGCACATTGTGCGGCATAGTCATATGTAAGGTCGAGTGCTATGAACAGGTTATAGCATTCCTCGGGAGTGGTGTCGGTGGCTCGCGCTGCGGCATAATCGGTTGTGAATTTGTCGTAGGCGGCTTTAAGGGTCTTGTACGGGTCGGCGGCGATGAATTTTTCCCATGTGTTGGGATTGCCTTCGAGGCGTTCGAGCTTGTCCTTATATGCGTTTACCTTGTCGATTTCAGCTTTGAAGGCTTTGTCGAAATCACCTACCTTTTCAACAATGTCGGTCAGTTTGGCCGCGCTCTCTTTCAGAAGGTCGATGGCTGCCTGTATGTCGGTAGTGTCGATAACGGGGGTGTCGCCGGGTTTGGCCTCGTCGAGCTTGCCCTGGAGGGTTGCGATACCATCGTTGATTGCATCTATGTTCTGTTTGAATTTGCCTTTTACGAATTCGTTTTCGGGTATGGCTTCGTCCAGGTTCTTTTTAAGCTGGTCGATGCTTGCCTGTGCGGCGATAATCGGGGTGCAGTCGTCGATATATTGCTTCAGATCTTCGATAGCGGCCTTGATGTCGGCATCGGCTTTGGCATATGTTTCGTCGGTGAGGTCGGTTGCCTTGTAATGGTTGTCGATATCCTGACGCATTGCCGAGATTGCATCGGTAACGGCTTTCACCTTGCCGTCGTATTCAGCCTTGAATGAAGCGGGGACATTGACCCCGTCGATGGTTTCGTTAAGGGAGGTGTTGAGTGCTGCAACGGCTTCCAAAGCGGTGTTGTAGATGTCGTTGAGGGCGTCGGCAAACGCGTTTGCATCGTCAACCACGTTCTGTAGGCCGGTCAGGGCGTCGGCAACTGCTGCCTTTGCTGCATCGAGTTTGCCTGCGGCACCTTCGATTTCAGTCCCGATACCGGCTTTGTCCTTGGCTTCGGCCACGATGTCCGACAGTTGGTTCTTCCATTCGGTTTTCTTGTCGGCGAACACATCGGTATCCTTCAGCTCCCCGGTGATATTGTCGATTGCTTCCACAGCTTCGGCATGTTTGCCGGTAAGGTTGAGGATTTCGGCAGTATAAGCCTTGTAAGCCACATCGTCGGCCTTGTCATTGGCGATGGCTTCTGCAAGTTTGCCTGCATTTTCTGTAAGCTGTGCGAGAGTGTCGGCACATGCTTTCGAGGGATCGCCGTCCTTTGTCGGGTCAAGCAGTGTGGTGGAGCCTTCGAGGGCCTTCACCGAAGCTTCAAGCGCCTTGGTGTCGATGCTGAGTTGTGTCAGAGTGGCGTTGTTGCGGAAAGCAAGGTCGCTTTCTGCAACGTTTTCAAGCGATGCCGTGATTTCGCCTATAAGTTTGTTGAGTTCGGCGATACCGTCGTTAAAGCCTTTGATAGTGGCTTCGTTGGCAACCTTTATGTCGTAAGCCTCGTTTTCAGGGGCTACTTTTTCGTTAAATGCCTTTACCTGTTCGGCATATGCGGCTATTTCTTTGGCAATCTTGTTGCCGGTGTAAGTGTCGTTGTCGGAATCGAAACCGTTTTCCTCATATATTTTTACCGACCCCTCACCTATTGCCTCGATGGCTGCGGCGATATCGGCAGCCTCCTTTAAGAGTGCTGCACGTTCTTCGGTCAGCTTCGTTGCCGGGTCGCGGAGTTCGGCAACGGCATCTACTTTGCCAAGTTGGGTGTTGAGGGCCTGTTTTGCGGCTTCAAAGTCAAAAACCAGTTCAAGTGTTTGGATACCGAATGAGAAAGCCTGTGAATTGTCGGCTGCAACCACAGTGATTACTGCGTCGCCTTTTGCGTCGAGGGTGAAACGGCCGTCGGTGATTGCTTTGCCGTTTACACTTACAGCGGCATTGACGGTGCCTGCAAGGGTGACGAGTTTGTAGTTGCCTTTTGGCAGTGCTTTCACCGTATTCGTGATTGTGCCGCCGAGAGGCGCTGAAATCAAGTCGCCGTCGATGGTCATATCACCACCGGTGACACCTGAAAAACTCCAGCTGTCAGCTGCGGGAACATCAAGATTGATTGCCTCCATGACCTGTGCTACGGCCGGAGTAACCATCAGAAGGGGTAGAACGTACTTCTTTTGCATGATATATGATAAAATTGATTAGAATTAGGCAGACCTAATCCGTGCTGCGGCATAGCTATGCCTATCATATACCTGCCTTAATGTGCTTATTTATAAAACTCTAGTTAAAGATAATGTTTATGGCGCAGCTCGTAAAGGTGAATTAAGGCAAGCTGATAGTTGCACAAAATTAAACAAAACTTCACAAATTACCCCCCCCAATGGTTAAATATAGTTAAATAATATTTAACATCGTCAACTTTAACGTTTTATGCAAAATTTTCTTTAATAAACCTACCCCTGAAAGTTTTTTGTTTGACTTTCAGGGGTAGGTTTATTTGTACAGGGAAGTCAGGGAAACTTCACTCCATGATTCATTCGAATATCCTTAGTTACCAATGACCGATATTTATTTAAGTAAGTCATGAAAATTATTACGCATATAACATATTGTCAGGCTTTATATTCTCTGCGGCATCCTTTCGCCGCTTTTTATCCTCATCTTCAGTCGTGTAGTGAGCTACACTCCTTCATCTTCGGATAAAAATCGACTGAAAGTATGCTCTCAGACAATATAAATAATTTCCACGACTTACTTAAAAGAAACGTTTAAAACTGTTTTATTATGAATTTTCTGTGGTATATACTGATTGGTATCCTTTCCGGCTTCGTGGCCGGTAAATTGATGCGCGGAGGGGGCTTCGGCATTGTTGTCAACCTTATAGTGGGCATAATCGGGGGTGTGCTTGGGGGCTGGCTGTTCGGCCTGCTGGGTATCTCCACTGTCGGAATTATAGGCAGCCTTATCACCTCGGTCGTGGGGGCTGTTTTCCTACTCTGGATAGTTGGAATATTGAGCCGTACTATCGGTAATTAGCGTTTTGAAGCTTGTACAAAATATGAAAAAGGCGCCTCAGACCACTGAGGCGCCTTTTTGATGCGAGTGTGCGTTGTAAATATTAGATATAGTGGTGTTTGACCATAGATTCTCTAGGAAATAGGATATGCACAAAGGTAGGATTTTTTGATGAGGTAACATTTTACCCCCCATTTTAAGCATTTTTAACAATAATTTGCATTGGGGGATTCATATGCCGTTATTACACCTGTGATGTAGATGTATTTGGATAAGTAAGTCATGAAAATTATTACGCATAAAACCTATAATCCGGCTTTATATTCTCTGCGGCATCCTTTCGCCGCTTTTTATCCTCATCTTCAGTCGTGTAGCTCGCTACACTCCTTCATCTTCGGACAAAAATCGACTGAAAGTATGCTCTCAGACAATATAAAATAATTTCCACGACTTACTTATGAAATATGCAGCCTCCATGTCGGGACTGCCAAGGATATGAATAGTAAGAATCCGATTTATAAACAAGAATTCTATTTATAGATTGGAGAAACGGCGTTTGCCGCGCAGGTAATAATCGGTCAGGATGTTGCGGCGGCACATCGGGAATTCTTTCAAAAGGTTGCGTGAGGGGTGGGAGGTGTAGGCGCGGCGCATCCGGCGGAAGTCGCCATGGGCTTTGATGATTGCGACGGCATTTGGGAAATCAAGGGTGAGGATGAATTTTGCCCATGCCACGGTGTCGAGCAGGCGTCGGCGCAAAAGTGCAGGGCCTACATCATGTGCAGGGAGGTTTTTATGGAGCAGCAGGAGGTTGTTGCGGAAGTTGAGATAGGTTTTCCGTGGGTTGGAAGCCGGTAGCGAGCCGCCGCCAAGATGGTAAACGCGGCTTTGCGGGATAACGGCGATGGTGTAACCGGCCAGGTGTATGCGCCAGCATAGGTCGATTTCCTCCATGTGTGCGAAAAAATCCTTGTCAAGTCCGCCTGTTTCAAGATATAGCCCGGTCCTTACGGCGAGTGCCGCCCCTGTAGCCCAGAAAACGGGTATGGGGTCATCATATTGTCCGCAGTCCTCTTCAACAGTTGCAAACAGGCGTCCTCGGCAATAAGGAAAGCCGTTGCGGTCGATAAACCCGCCCGATGCGCCTGCGTATTCGAATTTCCGGCGTTCGTTATAGCTGAGTATTTTCGGCTGGCATGCCCCGAGAGCAGGGTCTGCATCCATGGCATTGACAATGGGTTGAAGCCATCCTTCAGGGGTTTCCACATCGGAGTTGAGTAGGACTGTGAGGCCGTAACCGGCGCATGATGCTATTGCCCGGTTATAGCCTTCTGCAAAACCGAGATTTTCCCGGAACCGGATTACTTTTACCGACGGGAATTCCTCGGCAAGGATTTGCAGGGATTTGTCGGAGCTGCCGTTGTCGGCTACGATTACATCGGCTAGGTCTTCAGGGGTGTTTGCAATTACCGACGGGAGGAAGCGACGCAGCAGTTCTGCCCCGTTCCAGTTCAGGATTATGACAGCGGTTTGCGGATGTTGGTCGGTAGTGGTCATTTTTCAATGTCGGTTGGCATGGTGACTGGATGCTTCCATCGCTTATGCGACCACAGCCAAATGGCCGGGTCGCGCCTGATGGTCTGGCTAAGCAGTGAGACGTAGCGGTCGGTTATGGCGCCTTGCGGCAGTTGGTTGGGCGCGTCGGTGATAAGTTTCATATCGATGTGGTAGCGCCCGCGTGAGGTTTTCCGCATATCCCAGTAGACTACGGCTGCATCGAGGCGGCGTGCCACGGTTTCGGTGCCGGTTATAAATGCCGTGGGGTGGTTGAGGAAGCAGGTTATATGCCCCTGGTCGCCATGGCTGGGTTTTTGGTCGCTCATGAACCCGGTGATAGTCGGCAGGTCCCGTTTGCGGTAGCGCAGGAGGTCGAGGAACGCACGGTTTTTAGGGAGTGATACGGAACCGAACCGGCTGCGGAGTGTCAGCATGAGGGCATCCATATTCCTGTTGCGCAAGGGGCGGTAAATCTGGCAGAATTCGGCATCCTTGCCGGGTGTCAGCCCTGACCACAACGTTACCGACGGTGCCCACTCCCAGTTGCCGCAATGGGAAAAGAACGCCACTACGGGGCGCCCTTGCCTCAGATAGGAATCTGTCATGCCAACCCCGGAGAAGGTCATGCGTCGGCGCATCTGCGAATCGCTTACATGTAGTAGCTTTATAGTCTCGAAAATATAGTCGGTGAAATTTCGGTAAAAGCGTCGGCGAATCCTGGCACGTTCGTTTGCCGGGAGTTCCGGGAATGATTCCGACAGGTTTTTATCGATAACGGCCCGGCGGTAGCGCACAACGTAACACATAAGAAGGAAGGTCAGGTCACTCAGCCGGTAGAGTATCCAAAACGGGAGGTGCGCCACACCTTTGAGCATGGCTACAAGTATGCCGAACCAGGTGTTTTTTTTGATGCCGGGGCGTTGTGCTGCCATATCGTTTCAGAGTGTTTTCCCGTTTGACGGGATGTTGCCGGTAGATGCATCTGCCAGGGTGGCACTGACATGGCAATCGCCGATTTCGGTAGGTATCAGTGAAACCAGGTTCACGTTGACAATAGTGTTGTCGAGACCCACCGGGGCGTCGACCGATACTTTCAGATAGTTGTCGGTAAACCCGCTCATGGGGTGGCCGGCCTTGCCGCGTTCGAGCAGCACCGGGCGTGCCGTGCCGAGAAACCGCGATGCGAATTCGTTCATTTTCCTTTCGGAGAGTTTAAGCATCTCGTTCACACGGCGGTGTTTTTCGTCGGGTGCTACGGTGTGGCCGATTTCCAAAGCCTTCGTGCCCGGACGTTCGGAATATGGGAAAATGTGCAGGCGGGTTATGGGGAGGCTCTCGATAAAGTCGCGTGAGCGGGCGAATTCGTCGGCTGTTTCGCCACGGGCACCCACAATGAGGTCGACCCCGATGAATGCGTGGGGTATGAGTTCACGTATCCGTTCGATTTTGTGGCGGAACAGGGCTGTGTCGTAGTGCCTGTGCATGAGTCGCAGCACATTATCGGAACCGCTTTGCAGAGGTATATGGAAATGTGGCATGAAGGCACGGGATGACGCACAGAATTCGATTATTTCGTCGGTGAGCAGGTTAGGCTCGATTGAGGAGATGCGGTAGCGCTCGATGCCTTCCACCTTGTCGAGTTCGCGAATCAGGTCGAGAAAGGTTTCCTTGCTGTCATTGAGCCGTGTGCCGTCGGGCAGCATGGTTCGTTTTCCGAAATCGCCTATATTAACCCCGGTGATAACGATTTCCTTTGCACCGTCGGCAGCAGCCTCGCGTGCCTGGCTCACAATGGAATGGATTGTGCCGGAGCGGCTGCGCCCACGGGCTGCGGGGATTGTGCAGTAGGTGCACCAGTAGTCGCATCCGTCCTGCACTTTCAGGAAATAGCGTGTGCGGTCGCCGCGTGAACATGAGGGGGTGAAAGTCCGCAATTCGTTTGTAGGCACTACATGGCTCTCAACGTTGCGCGATGCGATCCATTGCCGCAGGAAGTTCGTAAGCTCCCCTTTTTTGTCGTTACCGGCTACTACGGCCACACCCTCGATACCGGCCACTTCGCCTGGCTTGAGCTGTGCATAGCAGCCTGTGACCAGGATTGCCGCCTCGGGATAGCGCCTGTGGAAGGAACGGATTGTCTGTCGGCATTTTTTGTCGGCGAGTTCCGTGACGCTGCATGTGTTGACAACTATGATATCGGGTTTCTCCCCGGCGGTGACGCGCCTGATGCCTTCGTGGGCAAAGGTGCGGGCAACCGTCGAGGTCTCGGCAAAGTTCAGTTTGCACCCGAAGGTGTGGAACATTGCTTTGAGGGTGCCGAATGTCGAGTTGTCAATCATAAGGGTTATCCGGAGTTGTGAGAGTTGTAGGGGTTATAATTTTATCAGATTTATGGGATGGGGCGGATGCGGTTATGAAATATAGGAGTCTTTGAATCCGAGAAAGTAGAGCACCCCGTCGATGCCGATTGTCGAGATTGACTGGCGAGCGGTGGCTTTTACCTTCGGTTTGGCGTGGAATGCTATGCCGAGACCTGCGGTTGAGAGCATCGGAAGGTCGTTGGCCCCGTCGCCCACGGCGATTGTCTGTGCTATGTTTACGTTTTCAACCTGTGCAATCAGGCGCAGCAGCTCGGCTTTCCGTTTGCCGTCGACCACCTCGCCTACATATCGTCCGGTAAGCTTGCCGTCGGCAACTTCCAATTCGTTGGCATACACATAGTCGAAGCCATATTTCCGTTTGAGGTAGTCGCCGAAGAAAGTGAATCCTCCTGACAGGATTGCGGTTTTGTAACCTGCACGTTTCAGTACCTGCATCATGCGCTCTACACCTTCCGTTATCGGCAGGTTTTCAGCAATTTCCTGCATTACCCCGACATCAAGCCCTTTGAGCAGCGCCACACGTTCGGTGAAGCTTTCGTTGAAGTCGATTTCGCCACGCATGGCGCGTTCGGTGATTTCCCGGACTTGGTCGCCAACCCCGGCTTTTTCGGCCAGTTGGTCGATGCACTCCGTCTGAATCAGGGTGGAGTCCATGTCGAAGCATATCAAACGGCGGCAGCGTCGGTACATGGTGTCTTCCTGCAAAGAGATGTCGAAACCTTCGTTTGAGGAAATCTGAATGAACCGGCTCTGCATCTCGTCGCGGTTTGCGGGTGTGCCTCGCACTGAGAATTCGATGCATGCCTTTGCCCTTGAGAAAGTTCCTTCTTCAAGTGGCTGGCGGCCTGTGAGGCGCTGTATGGCATCGATGTTCAATCCTTGTTCTGACACGACTTCCGAAACGAGGGCGATGTGGCGTGCTGTCAGCCGTCGGCCAAGGAGGGTTATAATCCAGCGGTTTTTCCCCTGACGGTTTACCCAGTTGCGGTATTCTTCGGCTGTTACCGGGGTGAAGCGGATTTTCACACCGAGGTCGTAGGCTTTGAACAGGAGGTCTTTGAGGATGTCGCCCGACACATCGCTGGTTGTGCGTACCAGGATACCGAGCGACAATGTGTGGTGGATGTCGGCCTGGCCGATATCCAGGATCATCGCGTTGTATTTCGCCAGGATAGCGGTAAGTGCCGCTGTAACACCGGGACGGTCGTGTCCGCTTATGTTTATCAGAATCAGCTCGAGGTTGTCGGGAACCGGCTGTTGCGTTGCTGTTCCGGCTGTCAATGTCTGATTTTCGTCCATGGTGATAATGCTTTGTGTTGATTTTGGTTATTTCACGCGGATTTTGTCGCCTATCTGGAGCTTGTCGTTTTTGAGGTTGTTGAGTCGGAGAAGCTCCTCGACGGTTGTGCCGTTGCGTTTTGCGATTTTATACAGGCTTTCGCCGCGTCGCACGGTATGGGTCTTGGCGGCGGCATTTTTGGCGTTCTTGTTTTTCTGTTTCTTCGATGCTGCCGGTTTCGCGTTATCTTTTTTTGCCGTGGCTGCGGCTGATTCCTGCTTTGCTTTCGAGTTGCGGAATGTGTCGGCAACCTTTGTTGTTGTCGTTGTATCGGCCTGTTCCGATGCGTTTTCCGGGGTTACGGTGCCGTTGATGCTGTCGGTTGATGCCATATTCCCAACCATTGCCGTCGTGTCGGTGGCTGCTGTTGTTTCATTGTTTTCTGCCCCGTTGTCGCATGCAGGCATTTCGGGGTTCTTCACCAGCAGGTTGTCGCCTTCGGGCGGGGTTGTCTCATAGGGGCGGAACTCGCGTTTTGTGGTCACTACCTTAAGTGTCTGGCCACGACGAGGCTTGCGTATGTTGCCGTTTGCGCGTTTGAGGCTGCGTAGTGTCACGCCGTATTTTCTGGCGATGGAGGCCATCGTTTCCTTGCGGCGCACTTTGTGGTATTTCACAACTTCGGTTGTTACCCATTCGCCTTCCTGGCCGTCGACGGTGTCGGGGCGTGGTTCCATCCCTGTTGACGGTTCTACCACATCGCGGCGTGCATAGCGGCCGGCATCGTGTGATGCGATTGCCTTCTCGCTGATTACATAGGAGCAGGTCTGTGTGGCGGGAAGCACCAGCGGGTAGGGGCGTATGTCGCCGGGGATTTCCTGTTTGCGATATTGAGGGTTGAGGATTTGCAGCTCCTCGACCGGGATGTGTAGCACATCGGCAATCTGGTTGAAGTGGACCCTTTGGTTGACATGCACCGAGTCGGTTATGATGGGGCGCTTGGCAAGGGCGGGCGAGATGTTGTGTTTGTGATAATAGTTCATCACATATGTGGCTGCGATGAAACATGGCACATATCCGCGTGTCTCGGCCGGGAGATAGGGGTAGATTGTCCAAAAGTCCTTGCCTTCCTCGCCTGCACGGCGCATGGCTTTGTTCACGTTGCCCGGCCCGCAGTTGTAGGCTGCTATGGCGAGCGACCAGTCGTTATAAATGTCGTGGAGCTGGCGGAGGTATTTGGTCGCGGCTTCTGACGACCGCACCGGGTCGCGCCGCTCATCGACCAGGGTGTTCACCTCCAGGCCCAGGCCGCGTGCTGTGGGGAGCATTATCTGCCAAAGGCCGGTTGCCCCGGCACGCGACACAGCGTCGGGGTTAAGTGCCGATTCGATAACAGGGAGGTATTTCAGCTCGATGGGAAGCCCTTCGCGTTCGAGCGCTTCCTCGAAAATCGGCATATAGTAGAGGCTCATGCCCAGCATGCTTTCCACAAGGCTGCGTTTGCGGCCTGTGTAAAGGTCGATATAGTTGCGGACTATGGAGTTGAACGGCAGTTCGATCGTTGTAGGGATGCTTTGCAGACGCTTTATTATCTCCTCGTCGGAGGTGGTGACGTCGGGGCGGCTGTCGACGTCGCGGTCGAGAGCCGTGTAGGTTCTCAGATACCAGTTCTGCATCATCTTATGGGTGTCGGTCTCGACACTTTCGGGATAGATGATGGTTGAGTCGTTGGCGTGGTCGGATAATGTCAGAATCGACGGGCTTGCAGCGGCACATATGGCCGAAGCTGCCACACAGAGGAATAAAGCTGTCTTTTTAAGGATTTTCATCTGTAATACGTTTTTAAGTGATTGCCTGACGAATTTTCGTGACAAATTCAGACAATCGCTAAAAGCTAAAAGTTGAGTGCCCACATCAGTCCGACCGACGGGTAACGTTGCCGGCCGTCCTGCATCAGTGCCGGCACGACATCCATCGACAGGTCGGGTGAAATGTCGAAATGTGAGAGCGAGGCGTCGACATAGGCGTCGACCATTGCAAGCAGGTAGACCCCTACCATCGATATGATGCAGAGGTCGCGGTTGCGCCGGAAGTAGTTTTTCCTTGAACGCAACACATTCTGCAACCAGCTGCGGTCGAGGTTCTCCTCCTTTACGTTGGGCGAGAACATGTCCATGTAGCTGCGTGTATTCGGGTCGTTGTCGAGCAGGTCGGCATATGCCTTGGTGTAGTCGCGCAGCATGGAGTTGTTCCAGTTTGTGGCATATGCCAGGCCGAGATACCCCCCCACGATTATCGGCAGTTTCCAATAACGCCGGTTATACACCTGCCCCAGCCCGGGGAAGAGTGCCGACATCCATGTGGCTTTGGTGGGGTCGGGGGCGAATTCCACTTCCCTTGGCACCCATTCGTCAGGTTGGGCGGCTACGGAATCGGTTACTATGGCAATGGTGTCGACCGGGGTGAATTCTATCCTGCCGCCGGCAGTCGAGAATTCATCTTCCGCCACTTCGGCCGGTTTGTCGAGGGGTTTCCCTAACAGGATTGAATCCGGCAGGGCTGCCTGTGGGTTGTTGGCCGGGACGGGTGATGCCTGACGTGGCACGGCGCGGGTGGTTGCACGCGTGCCGGGGGCGTGTGCCGGTGTCTGCGGCGCACCCTGTGTTGTCGCATAGGCATCCAGGGGGCATGCCGACACAAACATAGCGGCGGCCAAAAAGGCCGTCACTGCCCGTTTGCCATGCTCCTTGAAGTCGCAGAACCAACGTTGCCGACTGGATTTCATCATATTATGCGGCACCGCACCTGTGCGGGGCGGTTGGATGTCATTGTTTTTACGGTTTTTCAGAAGGCTGTCAGCCTTCTGCGGTCACTGCAAATTTAAGGATTATATCCCACGTGGCAAAACGGGTGTCGTTGTTTCACAATATTTTACTTAAATTCAGGTTAGATAGGCAGGGGGGATGTGAAGCCGTGACGGCTTCCCTACCGGGTTGTCCTGACCATAAATTCAAACATATCTCTGACATGAAAAAAATCGTAGTGTTTGCATGGGCGGCGCTTCTGGCTGCCGATGTTTCGGCAGTTGTGCAACTGCCTCAATTCTTTACCGACAACATGGTGGTTCAACAAAATTCCACGCTTACCGTGCCAGGAACGGCTATGCCAGGTTCGGAAGTGACTTTGGTTGCCGACTGGGGCGGGGGTAAGGCTACAGCCAAGGCCGGTAAGGACGGGCGTTTCCGCCTTACTGTCCCGACCCCCGTGGCGGGCGGCCCTTACACGATGGTGTTTTCTGACGGTACGGGTGACGACAAGGTGCTGTGCAACGTGCTTTCGGGCGAAGTGTGGCTTGCATCAGGGCAATCGAACATGGAAATGCCGGTTAACGGATGGGGTGAGATAATGAACAAGGCAGAGGTGGTTGCCACGTCGCATCATCCGGGTATCCGCCTGCTTCAGATCAAGAGGGTTACATCGCCTGCCCCGCTTGAAGATGCCGAAGTAAACATGGGGGGATGGGTAGAGGCTTCCCCGGCGACCATGAATTTTTCGGCAGTAGGCTATCTTTATGCCCTGAGGCTTCATGAGGAACTAGGCGTGCCTGTGGGGATTATTGATTCGAGCTGGGGCGGAACGGTGGCCGAGGCATGGACGGGGTATGACTATCTCAAGGGGATTGACGGTTTTGAGGATGACCTTGCCGCGCTTGAACGTGCCGGTTACACAATGGAAGGGCTTGCAGCCGAATATCAGAACAGGCTGGCCGAATGGGAAAGCCGTGTGGAGAAACTCGATGTGGATTTTGACCGAGGCAAAATGCAGTCGGGTAAAGGATGGGATAAAATCCAGGTTCCGGGGATGTGGGAGAATTCGGTTCTGCCTGATTTCGACGGCCTGGTGTGGATGCAATATTCCTTTGACCTGCCTGCTGCTGCGGCCGGAAAGCCGCTCGAACTTCATCTCGGGTTTATCGATGATGACGATATGACGTATTTCAACGGCAGGCAGGTTGGTGCGACAAAGGGGTGGAACCTTCATCGTGCCTATACCGTTCCGGGCGAATTGGTAAAGGCCGGCAAAAATGTTGTGTCGGTGCGTGTGCTTGATTATGCCGGTACCGGGGGCATATGGGGCGAGCCGGAAAATCTGTATGCCGAAACCGGCGGGGTCAAATACCCGCTTGCCGGGGGGTGGAACTACTTTGTGGCAGGGGATGTAAGCAAGCTGCCGCGTCGTCCCGAGCCGGGTTACGGGCCTAATTTTGCCACGTTTTTGTACAATGCCATGATTCACCCGTTGCAAGTTATGCCTGTCAAGGGCGTGATATGGTATCAGGGCTGTTCGAATGTGGGACGTGCCGGGCAATACGAGCCTTTGTTCAAATCGCTTATCAACAACTGGCGCGCAATCTGGAAGAATGACAGGATGCCTTTCTATTTCGTGCAGCTTGCCGGTTTTCAGGCACCACGCAATGTGCAGCCCGAATCGGCATGGGCTTATCTGCGTGAGAGCCAGGCCAAAGCTTTGGAACTTCCCAACACCGGCATGGCAGTTGCCATCGACCTTGGCAACCCGGTTGACATACACCCTACGAACAAGCAGGAGGTTGCACGGCGCCTGTCGCTCATAGCGCTTAACCGCGACTACGGGCATGATTGTGTGTATGCCGCCCCCGAATGTATAAGTGCCAAGGCCGAGGTAGGGAAGATGGTGCTCAAGTTCAACGGCCCGGTGAAACCCGCATCAAGTGCCCTGACAGGTTTTATCATCGGTGATAAAGAGGGTAGGTTCGCATATGCCAATGCCCGTTTGGACGGTGATGACACCGTGGTGTTATCGTCGCCGCTGGTTTCCGTTCCTGTCGAAGCGAAGTATAACTGGGCCGACTATCCGGGAGGCAATCTTTATGGTGAAAGCGGGTTGCCCGTCGCACCGTTTGCAAAGAAGGTGAAATAATGATGACTGACGGATTGTGACAGGATTGGTTAATCAATAGTCACATAATCCGTTTAGTCCCATAACCGGCAATCTCGTATAAATCTCAGATAGGTTACAGAAAAAACACCCTGCGCCCAAATGGCGCAGGGTGTTTTCGTTATCAGCCTGACGGCTTAAGCCATGTGGCGTCAGCGCTTGATGAGGCGGTGGGTTTCAGAACCGTCGGAGGCGGTTACACGGAGGATATACATTCCGGCAGGAGCGCCACCGAGGTCGATTGACATGTGGTCGGCAGCCTGGACATCGGCAGTGTTATGATGTATGGTCATACCTGCCATGTCGAATACGTCGAATGTGAATCGTCCGGCCGAGAGGCATACAAGGCGGAGGTTGTCGCGGAACGGGTTTTCCTGTACAAGTACAAGCCCGTCGGCGTCGGTACCTACGTTGTCAATGCCTGATGATTCGGTGACACTTACAACAAGCCCGGTTGTGGCTGAAAGGCCGTGTGAGTCGGTAGCCGTGACGGTAGCTGTTGTTTTGCCCACGGCCTTGCCCTGGAACACAACGCCTGTCGAAGTTGTGAACGCTTCGGCAAAGTCATTGGCCGGGAGGGTGAATGTGTAGGTCATCTCGTCGCCGTCAGGATCGGTGAAGAGAGTGCCGAAGTCGGTGACTTCCGAGAGTTTTCCTACCACTACTTCCACGGGTTCGGCTTCGATAGCTTGCGGTGCACGGTTCACTTTTTCCACTTCGTAGGAAACAGGTTCGGCGACGTTGTGACCCATGCCGTCGTTTACGGCGAGTGTGAAGGTGTGCGTTCCGGCCTGGCCGAAGTCAGGTTTGATTGCTACTTTGACAGCAACCGGGGCTGTGCAGCCTTTAACGGTTACAATGCCGTTTTCGTCGGTTGTGATTTCGGCACCGGCATCGGATGCGTCGGCCACAACTTCGGTAATGGCAGCGATACCTTCGGGATCGGTCAGTTCGACGGTGAAGTCATCGTTGTCGGGATCCGATACAGGGATGGTCACGTTTGTGGTTTCGCCCTCCTTGGCATAGAGTCGTGCTGCGGGTGCTTCGATTACCGGCGAGCCGTTGAGGTCGAGGTAGATCGGGAAGTTGAGCAGTGACTGGTCGGGGTCGTTGCTCTTGACAACGAGCATTGCTTTGTTGCCCTTTTCCATGCGTGCCGCACCGGCGTTGACCTGAACCTTGATTTCCGATGTGCTGCCTACTGCGATTTCTCCTTCATAGGTTTCGGAAACGAGTTTGATCCACGGTTCGCCCGGCTTGGTTTCAAGGCATGAGAGGATGTAGCCTAACGAACCGTTGGATGATTCGAAGAGTTCGGCCACGTCATACCATCCTACCGATTCAGTCCAGGCCATATATCGTCCTGCTGTCACGGGTTCCTCCTTGGTACACAGATATGAGGGGTATTTGATTCCCTCGGGATAGGTTACCACTACGCAGAAGTCCTCTCCGGGATTGAGGTAGGTGGGGCGTTCAAGGGGAACGATGTAGAAGTTCCCGGTTGCGGGATTTGCCTGCGATGCGATGGAAAGCGATCCCTTGCCGATAACATCGGTGCCTTCGGGATCATCCCCGGCAATCAGCTCGAACTTGATTGTTACATTCTGCTGGTCCTCGATGGTTACCGGCAGGTATAGGTGCGAGATGTTTATGCCGTTCTTCGGGGCTTTGAATGCCACAGAGGCTTTGAACACGTCATAGAGCGAGTTGGCACCGTAGTTCCAGCTTGCTGTCTGGCCGGGCATGGCATCGTAGAACAGGGCCTGTGTATAGTCGAAATCGGAAGGGACATCGAATGGGTTCTTGTCGTTTTCGGCAGGCTTGATTTTCTCCGCGAATGATGCACGCGACATTTCTTTCAATGCAGCATTGAGATCGGCTGCCTTGGTGCGTGCATGAGCCGTCGGGGCTATGCCACCGCCGCCGATATCCTCAGGTTCTTCGCCTACGCCTGTGGGGTCGAGGCGGAGAGTGTATGACAGTTTGTAGTCACCGGAGTTGCCTATGGTGAGGGTTTCGACCGACATGTGGTTATCTGCGACGCCGCTGAGGCGGATTTCCTCTTTGTCGAGGGTCATTGCCGGGGCGGGTGTCACGGTAAACTTGACGTTGACGGTTTTCTCTACAGGTTCGCTGTCGGGTGCAGTTACATAGGTGAGCTGTACCGGCACTTCATATACCCCCGGTGTCATCCAAAGCGGGTTTTCCATCATGGGTATTGAGAATTCCAACGGCTTGCGCCCGATTTCTACCGGCTCGAAGAATGAGGGCTCTACTATCTGCCAGGAGTACTCGCCTGTCAGTTCGCCTGTCATCCAGTCGCGTGTCGGAAGTTTTGCCATGAGCATGAACGCCGCCATCGGCCCGATAAATTCATCATCAATCATCGGGCTTTCAAAGTTGACGCCTGTCAGGGTGAAGGCCGCGGTGCCTTCGTTGGCCACCTGGAAGGGTGCGTCGTAGCATGCTCCTTGCTGCACAATCGGGTTTGAGAAGTCTGTGCTTCGGAAGCCGAGCACCTGTTCAACCTCGACCGATTCGGGAATAACGGGTTTTGCCTCGCCGGTGATGGTGAGCGCGACGGGGATGCTTACTTTCTCAGCCGAAGGCACATTGGTGTTTATCTCAAGGGCGGTTTCATAAACTCCCGCAAGGTGGTCGGTGTTGAAATCAAGTTTGATTTCCTCCTTTTCACCGGGGGCGATAGTGTTCTGGTGCACCGGTGTGAATTCCACTGCGTTGCCGAAGCTGATGAAGCGTTCGGGCAGGCGCACGGCATCGGTTGCATCCGCATTTGAGACACCTGCCAGTCCGTAGGCATTCAGGATGATGGCATTGTCATCGTAAGCCTGGTACTGGAATTTGAATGAGCCGTCAGGTTCAAGGATTACCTGGAAGCAGACGCCGATGTTCATAGAGTTTCCGTATTCCATGAACGATACCACGGCGCGGTTGTCGGTTACATAGTGGTATGTGCCGGCGGTTTTGGTGGTGTTCATGGAATGAAGTCCCCAGTAAGGTGCGATGAGGTTCGTGTACACCGTCCCGTTGGGGAATTCGGCCGGAGGTTCAGGCCAGATTTTGTCGTCGTGGCGTTCGGAGAATGAAATGAAGCCTGTGTTGTAGATATACATCTTAGTGTATTTCTCACCATAGAACGGGAATTCGAACGGGAGCTCTACTTCGATGTAGTCGTGTGAGTTGTAGTAGCGGAACGGGTTATGTTCGCCAAGTCCGTTCGTTACTATGTCAACCCAGTCGAATGTGGCTTTCTTGTCGACCGATGCACCGTAGGTGTATGAAATCTCGGTTTCTGCGGTTTCAGGCATTCTGATTTTGACCAGCTGGTCGGGAGAGAATGCGTAGGTCATCGGTTCGTTACCGGAGTTTGACAATTCAAGCAGATGGCTGAGGGGTGCGCCGCTTTCCACAGTTTCGGTCACATTGTCGAACGAGAGAGTTGCTTCGGGACAACCGATTACCTTGCCGCTGATAGCTATGTCGACATCGCCGACCGAGGTCGATACGGTGAGCTTGTCGGCCATATCGCCTTCCTTGTCGGTGGGTATGTTCACCATTATGTCGAGCGACGAACCCGGTTTTACAACTGCCGGAAGGGTGTTGGTTGTTCCCATCACTCCCTTTTCGAATGTCGCATAATTAATGGTCAGGGTGTTACGGCCGCTGTTTTTCACAGTTACCGGCACGGCGAGCGTTGAGGTGCGGAACACCTGGCCGAAGTCAATCTCGGTTTCGTCAACCGTTACGGCGGCATTGAGCCCGTCGGAGGCAATGAGTGCGTTGAAGCGCACGGCAGAGATTGCCGGAGCCGGATCGTTGGTAACGATTGCGAGGTTGTTGAATGTCGGGCCGGCATTCATTTGGTCATTGACCGATACGGTAGCTTTTACTTCGACCGATTCGCCCGGGCCTACAAGCCCGTAAGCAGGTTCGAGCGTGCGCACGAATGATGCCTGGGGAGCTTCGAACTTGACTGCTGTCCCTGTGCCGAAAAGTTTGAAGCGGCCGTTTTCAGCCGTCGGGGTGTCCATGCCCCAGTAGTCGGCCATTTCGGCAGAGGTGATGGTCACCATGTCGGTCATTTCCGGGTCGTTGATACCGCAGAAGAGCGTGCTGCCTGCCTGGAAGTAGTTGTCGGGGTTATACTCGTCGTAGAATATTTCCACGTCGCCGTTGGGCGAGAGTGCCATATGGAATGATACGGGAGCATAATTCAGGTCATATACCACGGCTAATACGTTTGAGAAGTTTACAACGAATTTGCCATCCTTCAGTGCGTATTCCACTTTTGATTCCGGGCTCATCTGGAGCTGGCTTCCGTAGGCTGAAATCAGCCCGGTGCCGGGAACGCCGTAAGAGCCGGGGGTAAGCGGTGGTCGGAATGAGGTTTCGTTCAGGGCAAACATCACACCGCCGTAGGATGTGATATATACCTGGTCGTAAGTCTTGCCGTAATACGGGAAGTCGAACCCGAGTTTGATAGGGCCGGTAACGTATTGGGTGTCGGTAAATTTGGAAGTGATGTCGGTGGCCCCGATTAATGAAGGTGCGCTTTCGTAGGCGAATTCATTGAAGCCTTCGAGTGTCGATGCCACTGTGTAGCCGAATTTGTGCAGGTTTGCGGCACCTTCCACAACTTCCGATGAGAATTTCGGGAACACATATTCCAACGGATATTTCCCGGCGTTGGTAATCGAGAACGAAAGTTCCTTAGGGTCATCTCCGAGAGTGAGTTTGCCTGCATCGATGGTGGAGGGTTCTACAGCCAGCTTTGCCGGTTCTGTTGCCACACCTTGCAATAGGATTTTGGCTTCGCGCCCGTCTTTATCCTTGAATGTGATGTAGCCGTTATGCGAACCTTCGGCCTGGGGTGTGTAGGTGAGCTCTACATTGACTTTGGAGCGTGCCGGGAACCCTGACTGCACCGATGTCGGCCCGCTGAAGTTGGGCGATGAGGATATGATGTTGTCGGAGAAGATTCCCGCACCCCATTGCGAGCCCTTGAATGAGCCGTAGCCTTTGTTGAAAATTTCAACAACGAGGGTTTTGCTTTGGCCTACGAGAAGGCTGCCGAAATCAACAACCTTGGGAACGACCAAAGATGGTTCGTTGCCGTCAACACTCAGATTGACAGGGACGGATGTGATTTTGGAACCGGTTTCGTTTGTGGAGAAATTGACATTGAAACTGTAATTGCCGTTGACAAGTGTGGAACCGTCGGCCTTTACGTTCACTTTCTGCGTTTCACCCTGCTTCACGGTGCCTGATATGGGGTCAAGTTCAAGGAACGCGCTCCAGTCGGGGTTGAGTGAGCGTGCTTTGACTGACCATACGTATTCCTGTGCCGTGCTTTCGTAGCTGCTTCCTTTGAGTGCTTCTGAGAGCTGGGTCCAGGTTTTGCCGTTGTCGTTGCTCATGAAGCTGTAGGAGCTGGTAGCAGTAGTGCCGGAGTGTCCCATCGGTAAGGGGAATCCCTCCTGCCCGGCATCGAAATGGGCCACGACCCAGAACGACTCACCAGGTGCGAACCAGAGCTGTTCGTTAAGCGGGATGTTGTAGTTGTAGGTGAAGAACGTGTAGTCCACATTCTGAAGCAGGGTTGCCGACGAGATTGCGGCATCGCCTTTATAAATTGCGATTTTCGGGTCAGCACCGAATGTCCCTTCTGCCGGGGCGTCGAACCAGAGGTCGGTAAGGTTGAACCCTTCGGGGTATTTTTCGGGATCGACTTTGAACCATTGGGCCATCGAATTGGGGAGCGATTTGTCGGTTTCCCCGATCATTGCCCGTAGTTGCCCGGAATAGGATATTTCTTTGGGATAGTCGTTGGCTTCATATTCTGCTGCCACGGTTGCGGCCGCACGTGGGGCGTTTGCCCCTGCCAGCGCCCCTTTGTATTTGCCAGTGCTTCCGGGCATTGGGCGGGCGGAAGCCAGGACGGCGGATACGGAGCGTTTGTAAGCTTCCCATTTCAGAATGCCTTCGGCCTCGTTGCCTATCGTAAGGACTCCCGAGGTAATCGGGGCTGTAGCTGTGGCGGCAAGGTCGAGCGAGCTTTCTGCTATTGTGATTTTCGGACCGGCGTTTGTCTTGATGGTTTTGACCGGTGAGAGGGGTGCTGCATTTCCCCAGCGGTTCACTGCCTGGATAGCCACATAATAGGTGGTGAGGTTCGCGAGGCCGCCGATTTCTTCGGAGCAGACGTCGCCTGAATAGAAGAATTTGGTGTCAACCACTTTCTTGGGCAGTTTGGAAATGTCGCTGCCGGCATCGAACGGTTCTGTAGAATAATATACGATATGGCTGCTGACATTCTTGTCGGGTGCATCGGGTATGGTCCAGGTAATGACAAAGTAGTCCTGTGCCGCTGTGAGTTCGAAATCTTTGACAGATTCGGGTGCACCGCTTTGGTTCATGTTGACGGCTTTTGCCGCATCAAGGTAACCGGTACCGAAAAGACCTTCCACTTCCTTGTTGTTTCCGAAGCTGTAGAAGTCGTTGACGGATGTTAACAACTGGGTGCGCAGGTTTTCGTTGATAAATGTGGGAGAACCGTATTTCGACAGGACGAGTGCTGCAACACCTGATACATGCGGTGTTGCCATTGACGTACCTTCGTTGTATCCGTATTCGTTGCCGGGCAGTGTGGATAACACGCCTTGTGCCTCGCCGTAGTCGAGGAGGCCGCCGGGAGCAGTGATGTCGACACCGGGGCCGTTGCAGGAGTAGGATGCGGGTGTAAGCTCGGCAGTCATGGCTGCAACGCCTATAACCTTGTCATAGCAACCGGGATAGTAATCACCGGTTTCGCCTTCGTTACCCATGGCGAAGATGCAAAGGCCGCCGGTCATGTTGTCGGAGTGCGCCTCTGCGGTGAAATAGTCGATTGCGTCGAGCACGGCCTGTTCATAATAGCCTATTCCAGGCCAGCCCCATGAGCATTGCGCTATGGTTGCTCCTCTTTCCGCAGCATAGACTATGGCTGCGGCAAAGTCGCCTTCCTGGGTTCCCGAACGGGTGTCGAACACCTGGCAGGAAATCATTTTGACACCGCTTCCTGGGGTGCCGTCACCACCGGCCACACCGGCCACGCCGATGCCGTTGTTGTTTACGGCGGCTACCGTACCGGCCACGTGTGTACCGTGGCTGTGGGGATAGATTTTAGCCTCGTTGGTGCAGAAGTTCCAGCCATATACGTCGTCGACATATCCGTTGCCGTCGTCGTCGACACCCGGTGTGCCGTTAAGTTCGGCATAGTTGATGCACATGTTGGCGGCAAGGTCTTCGTGGGTGTAGTCCACACCGCCGTCGATGATTGCCACAACCACATCTTCCCGGCCTGTTGTGGTTTTCCAGGCCTCGAACAGGTTGATGTCGGCACCGGCCACACTGTAGGGTATGTCGCCGAAATTCTTATAGTGCCACTGCTTTGGCAGGAAAGGGTCGTTGAACGGCATGTTTGCTGCCGCTTTCGCCGGGACTGCGGTCCGGTCGAGTTTGCGGAATCCGTTGCCGCCTTCCTTGAGCGACATCGGGGTGATTACTTCGGAGTGTTCCACACCGGCGGTGGAAGCAAAGATTTTGCGAGCCTCGTCGGGTGATACGGATTCGTCGAAGTTGATTACATACCAGCGGTCGAGCCCGTATTTAGCCCTTTGCCGCGCGAATTTGGGCGCGTAGGGGAGCATTGGTCGGATGCTCATCGCTTTTACACTGCGGGAAGCCCTGTCGAGGGGTGTGATGCCTGTGGTTACAACCCCTCCGTGGGTCTGCATCCGGGGCGTCTGTCCCAGCTGTAGTGCCATTTCGGGCTGTAGTTTCACACGTATCACCCCTTTGTGGGGTTGCGTGCCCGCTTCTGCATTAAAGGATATGCCGGCAAATGCCACAACGGCGGCAAGCATAGCCTTTACAAAAACTTTTTGCATAAGCTGCTGATTTATAGGTTAAAAATAATGGAAATTCCTTAGCGTGAATGAAAATGTCAATGCGCTGTGTCAACGACGGATTACCAAGCTGCAAATGTATAAATATGTAATTACATAAATATGATTCCGAGGTGTTAATTAGTCTTTTTTAACGCTGGAAATCAATGAATCCATATAGGCTCTTGAACGTATAAAAAAAAGAGCCCACGGTTCCGGGTGGGCGGAACCGTGGGCTGAGAAGGTTATCGTTTCTTTGCCAGGCTTTTTATTAACGCCAGTAAAATGCCTTCTCTTGAAAATATAACGACAGCTTTGCCGAAAGGTTCATGAAATGCCAGGCGGCGATATATAATTGCTTGGATGAGGTATCTATAATCTATGTTTACTTGAACATAACCCCGGAGGTTAAGGCGCACCCCCCTGTCATATGGCACGGGGTGCTTCCAGTGCCACATGACAGGGGGGATTACTCACGGATGATGGCCGAGCGGATGCTGTAGATAGTGACGGGGCCGTTGGTGGAGTCTGGGTTGACGATTATTGTGCCGATACGGGCTGCGCGTATATCAAGGTCGCGGGGATTCGGGTTGTCGGAAATAATTGTCATGGTGTCGACCAAGGCGTCATTTTTGCAGGATATGGTATTGCTGGAGTTATCCGATAGATCCCATGTCAGGGCTGTGATGCGGGTGGCATCAAGTTCGATGTCGGAGCTGTAGTAATCTGTATAGGTTGTCAGGGTGCCGATTTCAGAGTCCCTAAAGTCTACAGAAGGTGTGTCATGTAGCGAGAGTGCCGGCGTGTTGATGCCGGAAATGTGCATCTTGTCGCAGCAGCGGAGGTTGGTTACCGATTCCAATGTCTGCGGTTTCGGGATGTGCAACAGTCCGTTTATCGGGCAGTAGGCTGAGTTGTAGCCTTCCGGGACATAAGGCACAGCGATAGTCATACGCAGTGTGTCGCCGGAGGTTGCGAGGGTGAGCCATTTGCCCCAGTCCTGCGCGGTAGTCAGGGTCGGCGTGTCTGTGGAGTCGGAAGCTTCGATGTTGAAATCCAGCGGTAAGTATATGTCGGCAGTATCATTCCGTTCGATAACCAGGTGCCGGAACGGTGGCAGGTCGAATGTTTGAGGCGTCGCATTGACCGGCACAGACGCGTCTGTTGAACAGAGCAGCATCAACGAAGCCGGGAATATGAACGCGGCCAGCGGCCCTGCTGCTGTCAGTGATGCAAGAAGTATGGTTGACTTTTTCATTTGTCGGTGATTGGATTGTTGTGGCAATAGTCGTTGTATAGGCGTGCGAGTTCGTCTGGGGTGATTCCGAGCAGGCGCAGGCGGTTGAACAGGGTGTTGATTTCGGAGCCTAGGAGCTCGTCGCGACGCGTCTGCCTGACAGTTTGCGGTGCGTCAGGTGAGATGAAGTAGCCTATGCCCCGCTTGTTGTAGATTATGTCGCGTGAGGCGAGGTAATCATATGCCCGCATAACGGTGTTGGCGTTTACCTCGATGTCGGCGGCGTATTCCCTTACCGACGGGATGCGGCTTCCGGGGGGGAGGGTGCCCGATAGCACGTTGTCGCACACGTTGTCTGCTATCTGTAGATATATGGCTTTGTTGTTTTCCTGGAACAGCATAATCGTTGTAGTATAATCTTAGAGTTACCTGTTTCTTACCACATCGGTTTCGCGATAGCGGATGAATGCCAGGGTATAGTTGACCGCCGACATAAACAGGGTCAGCATATAATAGGTTTCGGGACAGCCCAGGAAATGCGGCAGTTTTTTGTCTGGCCCGGGTTGAAGGAATTGCATGCAGAAATACGTTGTCAGGACAGCAATCAACACCATGCTTCCGAAAAGTGCCGTCCCAGCACCGAAAGTCTTTATAAACGAGTTGCGCGGCCAGAACGAGCTTCCTAAAAAGAACAATGATTGCAGGAACAGCGATGTCAGGATTGTTGATGCGGCCAAAGTTGCAGAGCGGGGGGCGTCGGCATCAAATAACGGGCCGACTGATGTGGGATGGAAAAAGTCGCCGTAGGGGGTGAGCATGCTCATTATGATGTAGGAGCCGAATGCTACAAAAATCCAAGCGCTGACTGCGGTTACCCAGCCTCCCACGATGTAGAGGCCGAAACGGGCTGCGAATTTTTCCGTTTGGGATGCGGGGCATGTGAGGTCCCTTACAGTGCCCTCTTTTGTGGATGTGGAGGAGAAGGCCAGCGATGCCGCCAACGCGGTGAAGGACACAAGGATTATTGCAAAGAGTACATGTTGCATGTAGTGGTAGCGTTCATAGAAAAAATGTTGCTGTGCCGCTGTGTGGAAATCGACATTTTCGCCCCCTGTTGTCATGTAAAGATATTCTACCTGGTTGTAGGCTGACGATATCTGAAGAAAGGATTCGATTGACATTGCGCCTGTTATGAACAGAATCAGGAGCAGGAACTGACGGCGGTTTTCTCCCCATTCCTTCTTTATGGTGAGTTTCAACCTGCTGAATGCGAATATTTGTGATGATTTTGCCATTGTCAGAATGTGTTAGGGGTTTGTGTAACGGCCTTATTGAAAATCCCGTTAAGTGCCGATTGGTGTTTCATCGCGAAATCGAACAATACTTCAAGGTTTATTTCAGAGTCGTTGCCGTCGGTGTTGGGGAGCATGACTGCGGCTCCCCCTATGCCCGGCAGCGCGCACAGGGCGCTGTTGATGGTTTCGCGGTCGGTTGTGGTGAGGAATTTCAGGTGTTTCTGGATTTCGCCTACAGGGCGGTTGAGGCATATTTGCGAGCCGTTCATGATTATCACATGGTCGATGAGGCGGTCGATGTCGCGCACCTGGTGTGTGGAAATTATCACCGTGCGGTCGTCGGTCATGGCTTGCGCTATAAATTTGCGGAAGGCGCTTTTGCCGGGGATGTCGAGGCCGTTGGTCGGCTCGTCCATCAGCAATAACGAGGTGTTGCATGCAAGGGCGAAACTCATGAAAACCTTCTTTTTCAGCCCCATCGACAGGTGACCGAGATTTAGTTCCGGCGTCAGTTCGAACATTTCGAGGTTGGCGCGCAGTGCCTCGTGTGAGAAGCGGGGGTAAAACGGGGCGTTTAGTCTGACGTATTCCCCCAGGCTTATCGGGGGCAGTGAGAATTCCTCGCTGACAAGGAATATGTCGCTGAGTGTGGAAGGGAGTCGCCTGCGGGTGTCGGTGCCGTTGAACACGGCTTTTCCCGCACGCGGGGTCAGCGCCCCGGCTATAAGGTAGAGCAGTGTTGACTTGCCTGCACCGTTTGGGCCTAGCAGGCCGTAGATGCCGCCTGGAGGCAGCGTCAGGTTTATACTGTCGACAACGCTTTGTCCGCGATGGTAGCCGAATGATAGGTTTTCGAGTGTGAGCATAATGGTGTATTAGTGTTGTAGTACACTGTAAAATTAATACTACTTTTCGAACCTGCAAAATTTTACGGCAAAAATAGCTTCGGTGTGTCGGATTTGCGTGTGTGGACGGTGAATCGTAATTTTGTACTTTATTAACCGGGATTTTTTAATAAGGATTTATGGAATCAAGGATTAACGAGGCTGTGGAGCGGAAGCGCTCCGGGAAATTCAACTGCGCCCAGGCTGTTGCGTGTACTTATTGCGATGCCGCAGGGTTAGATGTGGAGACGATGCGCAATCTCACTAACGCGTTTGGCTCAGGGATGGGGTCGATGGAAGGCACATGCGGTGCACTGGTAGGCGCCGGGGTGGTGCTCGGAATGGTTCGTGGCGACCGCATGGCGTCAATGCGCGACATGAAAGCCATTGTGACCCGTTTCCGCGAACGCAACGGTTCCGTGACATGCCACGAACTCAAAGGCATCGCTTCTGGCTGCCCTCTGCGTCAATGCAATGACTGTGTGGCCGACGCCGCGTCTCTTCTTGAAGGAATGCTGCATTCAGATGAATAATCATTGAACTTGCATATTATGCTAACATTAATGTTTTAGATTTTAATTCGCGTCGAGATACTTTAGTGGATTAAAATTTGGTAAGATTTTGATTTGCCTTGATGTAGGCAAAATGCAGCAAATGGCAACTTACATAGGAAAGTAGTTGCTGTTCGTGTATGATTGAATGAAGTCATCTTGAAGAAAAAGTCAAGATGGCTTCGTTGTTTCTATTGTTCGTTCCAGTTTACTGCACATTTCAGAAATGGAAACTCCACGATATTGGCAGTAATTTTTAAGCATGGAAACAAGCACATAATATCCAAAGCCTGTTGGTTGAATTAAAGTTTTAAATAATTACAAATGAAAAAGTTGCTCAATCTGTAGATATTTAGAAATTTAATTCAACCAACGAGTATTCCTGTTTTGTTGGCGAGGCAGAATGCACCATCCCGTTGCAATATTTGTCAGAAGGGGTCAATATTGTGAAAATCGAGCAGTCGGTTTATAAGGTCGTGATTTGATTTTGTTGAATAGCGATCATGTGGCGGTGTGTCGGATTTGGATGTTTCGGCACATCGTCATCGTTTATGGCTACTAAAACCTGTTAAAATCGTTGTTCGGTGTAAGTGCTTATTGCTTCGGTGAAACTTTGGTGGCGAATGTGGAAATCGGTATGCAGGGCCGGGGTGCAAGGCTAAAAAAGGTGAATTTCGGCGGAAATTTCGGGAAAAGTTGGTAATGAGGAAGAAAATCCATAACTTTGCACCGTTTTTTCAGCTGACTATACCAATGGGAAAATTCAGTCAATTCAAACTCCCGTTGAAGAGCCTGCCGAAAGGTACCCATGATTTCGGGTATCATTTGGATAAGCAGTTCTTCACAAACATGGAGAGTGCCGACGTGCGTGATGCCGACGTAAACGTCAGCCTTGTCGTGACATACAAAAACGATGTCTACGATTTGGCCTTTGCCATTACGGGTACGGTGACGGTGCCATGCGACCGTTGCCTTGATGACCTGACGTTGGATATAGACACCACTTATGGCATCAAGGTGAAATATGGCGATGACTACCGCGAGGAATCGGATGACCTTATGGAAATCCCTGAAAGCGATAACTACCTTAATGTCGCCTATATGATTTACGACACGGTATCGTTGGCCATACCTATCAAGCATGTCCATCCGTTGGGTAGATGCAACCGCGCAATGAGTTCGCTGCTGAAGAAACACCGCGCCGTGGCTTCGTCGGATCCCGATGCGGAACTGGAGGACGAGCTGATTGAAGAAATGGACAGCATGCCCGATAACGACACCCCGGGATGTGAAGCTCCTACCGACCCGCGTTGGGACAAACTCAAGGAGCTTTAAACACCGGCTCTGATGCACGCCTAGGCAACGGGGTTGCAAGGCGAACGAAGGAACTTAAAAGGAAAAACAACAATAAAACAATAAAACAACAATGGCACATCCTAAAAGACGTCAATCCAAGACCCGTACGGCAAAACGCCGCACACACGACAAAGCTGCGATGCCTACACTGGCAATCTGCCCCAACTGTGGCGCATGGCATGTTTACCACTGCGTTTGCATGGAATGCGGTTACTACCGTGGCAAAGTCGCTATCGAGAAGAACGCCGTAGTCTAACCGCTCCGGCTTGGATTAAAAACAAGGGCTGCGTTCCACGGGAGGCAGCCTTTCGATAATTTTTAAGGACATATTTCCAAGAACCTGTCGCTGTCAGAAGCGTTATACAGATAAGGGGTTCCGGCAAGGCCGATGCCCCATCCGAACAGATTCTTGGACGGGAGAGCCGCCTCGGGTAGTTCTCCCACATATCATACCCCACGCTTATGCTCAACGCCAAAATTTCCGGCATCGCGTCATATCTCCCCGACGATGTTCTCGACAATGAGATGCTTTCGAAAATGGTCGATACCAACGACGAGTGGATTACGACACGCGTCGGCATCAAGGAGCGCCGCATCCTCAAAAAGGATGCCGGCTCGTCGTATCTCGGCATCCAGGCCGTGAACAAGCTTCTAGCCGACACCGGCATTGCACCCGAGGAGGTGGAACTGCTGATTTGTGCAACCTCGAATCCCGACTACCGATTCCCCTCGACAGGCTCGATTATCTGCGAGGGCTGCGGCCTGAAGAATGCCTATGCCTACGACATACAGGCGGCATGCGCCGGATTCATCGTGGCATTGGAGGATGCGGCCGCATATGTGAAGAGCGGGTTGCGCAAGAAGGTAATCGTTGTTGCCGCCGAGAAGATGTCGTCGATGATTAACTACAACGACCGTTCCACCTGCCCCCTTTTCGGCGACGGTGCGGCTTGTGTGCTGGTCGAGCCTACGGAAGAGCCCAACGTAGGGGTTTTGGACGCTGTGTTCCATGTTGACGGACGCGGCCTCGAACATCTTGTGATGTGGGGAGGCGGCTCGGCACGCCCGGCTACTGCCGATACTCTTGCCGCAGGCGACCATTACCTGTTCCAGGACGGGCGCAACGTTTACAAAAACGCTGTAACCGATATGTACACAGCCTCGGTCGACATCCTTAACCGCAACAACCTTACGGCGGAGACCATCGACTGGCTGGTGCCGCATCAGGCCAATCTCCGTATCATCGAGGCTGTAAGTTCGCGTGCAGGGATTCCCGATGAGAAAGTGCTTGTCAACATCCAGCACACCGGCAATACGTCGGCGGCTTCCATCCCCTTGTGTCTTGACGAATTCAAGGGCAAAATCAAAAAGGGCGACAAGATTCTCCTGACTGCTTTCGGCGCGGGCTTCACCTGGGGTTCGATGCTGGTGGTTTGGGATATATGATTTCCGTGAGAATTTACGCCCGGATGCGCTTTGAATTGTGCGGCAAACGGGCTGCCTGATAGAAAAAACACAAAATAGCATCTTTTCGGGTGCTATTTTTGTTTTAATCACAGAACTTAATAATAACACGGGTCATCCCCGCCGCAGCGTTGCCGCAGCCAGGAAGGCTTAAACTAACATCGTCCCTATCATGACCGAAGAAAACAAAAACGAGAGAATAAGCGAGGAAATAGAGCGCCAGGATGCAGAAAACGTAATCAGCGCCCTTACTGACGAGGTGGCATGCCCGCCCGTCTCGCCCGGTGACCATAAAGCCGGATTCGTCAATATTGTCGGGAATCCCAACGTTGGTAAATCCACGTTGATGAACGACCTTGTGGGCGAGCGTGTGAGCATCATCACCTCGAAAGCGCAGACCACGCGCCACCGCATAACCGGGATTGTTAACACCCCCGACTACCAGATTGTGTTCTCCGACACCCCCGGCGTGCTCAAGCCCAATTACAAACTTCAGGAAAGCATGCTGAGTTATGCCCAGGGTGCGCTGACCGATGCCGACATCCTGCTGTATGTGACCGACGTGGTGGAGGACCCTACAAAGAACGCCGATTTCCTGGCCCGTGTGGCAAAAGAGAAAATCCCAGTGTTGCTGGTTATCAATAAAATCGACTTGCTCAAAACCAACGGCGACCTGGAGGCAATCGTGATGCGTTGGAAGGAGATGCTGCCCAATGCGGAGGTGTTCCCCCTCTCGGCCAAGGAGCATTTCAATGTTCCGAACCTTATGGCAAGGATTGTGGAACTGCTGCCGCCGTCGCCCCCTTATTTCGGCAAGGACGCCCTTACCGACAAGCCCGCAAGATTCTTCGTTACCGAGATTATCCGCGAAAAAATCCTTACGTCGTATGATAAGGAGGTGCCATATTCGGTGGAAGTGATTGTGGAGAAGTTCGACGAATCCGACACCGCCATACATATCATGGCAACTATTTTCGTTGAGCGCGACAGCCAGAAGGGTATCATAATCGGCAAAGGCGGGTCGATGCTTAAGAAAGTGGGTACGGAAGCCCGCAAGGATATAGAGCGGTTCTTCGACAGGCGTGTGTATCTCGAGCTATATGTAAAGGTTGAGCAGAACTGGCGCAACCGTGAGAACAAGCTCAAGGCATTCGGCTATATAGAATGACAGATACGTTGCGGGGGATGTCGAACGTATGCCTCGGTTAAAATCATCGTTGCTGCCTTCCGCGTTACAAGCCCGATGAGGGCAGGGATTTGCGCTATCCGGCTTTTTAACTTAACTTTGCAGGGAAATATCAAAATAACAACATGGCACAGCTCGTAGCAATCGTAGGTCGGCCCAATGTGGGTAAATCGACTCTTTTCAACCGCCTGACGGAGACTCGTCAGGCCATCGTCGACCCTACGGCGGGAACAACCCGCGACCGCCAGTATGGCAAAGTCGACTGGTGCGGTCGGGAATTCTCGATTGTAGATACCGGTGGATGGGTGGTAAATTCCGACGATATTTTTGAAGAGGAAATCAACAAGCAGGTGGCTGTGGCTATCGAGCAGGCTGATGAAATCCTGTTCGTTGTCGATGCCATGAACGGTGTCACAGACCTCGACGACCATGTGGCCGAAATCCTTCGCAAATCACGTAAGCCGGTACTGCTGGTAGCCAATAAAGTCGATTCGAATGAGTGGCTTTATAACGTGCCCGAGTTCTACAGCCTCGGTCTTGGCGACCCCTATTCCGTTTCGGCAGTTAGCGGCTATGGCACGGGCGACCTTTTGGATGAAATCGTGAAGAAGCTCCCGGTTCCGAACGATGATGACGAGAACCTGGAGGAGATTCCCCGTTTTGCCATCGTCGGACGCCCCAATGCCGGTAAGTCATCGCTGATTAACGCGTTTATAGGTGAGGACCGCCACATAGTGACCGATATAGCCGGTACCACGCGCGACAGCATCTATACTCGTTACACCAAATTCGGTTTCGACTTCTACCTTGTAGATACCGCCGGTATCCGCAAGAAACAGAAGGTGAACGAGGATATAGAATATTATTCAGTGATACGTTCAATCCGTGCCATCGAGGCATCGGACGTATGTATCCTTATGATTGATGCAACCCGTGGAATCGAGGCACAGGATGCGAATATCTTCGGACTTATCCAACGGAATAAGAAGGGGCTGGTGGTATGCGTCAATAAATGGGATATTGCCGAGGATAAATCGCTCGACGCGCAGAAGCATTTCGAAGAGGCTATCCGTTCACGCTTCGCCCCGTTTACCGATTTCCCGGTTATATTCTGCTCCGCACTGACCAAGCAGCGAATCTACAAGGTTATAGAAACTGCTGTCGATGTTTATCAGAACCGGCGCAGGGAAGTGCCCACCTCCCAGCTCAACAAGATCATGCTTGAGGCTATCGCGGCCTACCCGCCACCTGCCAATAAGGGTAAGTATATAAAAATCAAGTATGTCACCCAGCTTAAAGGGGCGGTTGTGCCGACGTTTATTTTCTTCTGCAACCTGCCGCAGTGGGTGAAGGAGCCTTACCGCCGTTTCCTGGAAAACAAAATCCGCGAAAACTGGGACTTCTCAGGCACCCCCGTCAACGTCTACATGCGCGAGAAATAACCCACGCACAACCGGACCCCGCGCATACCCCCATCTCCAACCCCACACGGCATAATCGACCCATCTGGCCGATTATGCCCCATAATTCACCCACTGCCAAAACCTGTTATCAATTAAAACAATTAGCACAATGCTCGCCAACATCGTAGGATACGCCGCAGCGATATGCATGGTATGCGGCTACCTTCCACAAGCCATCTACACAATACGCACACGCGACACCGAAGGCATAGCCATGCCCACATTCCTCCCCATGGGAGCCGGAAGCCTATTCTTCGTAATACAGGGAATACTCATCGCCAACTGGCCCCTTGTAGTCACCAACACTATAACCACCATCGCATGTATCATCATCACCGCGATTAAAATACACAACCACCGACACCCTCGGAAACACAATTCCGAATAAATCACTATATTTGCAAAAAAACAACATCCAATCATTAGTTAGTCCAACCCATGAAAACCACCCTACGCAACATCGCCGCCGCACTGCTCATCACAGCAGCTGCCCAGACAGCCATCGCGCAGAACACCGGATACACCGACCCGCACTCAGGCATCACACGCTCGCTCGTATTCAACCGTGGCGACTTCAACTCTCAAT